>Ga0070747_1000064_pt1 | contig 45726 bp, 53 predicted proteins | sample VirMetDEL_Mar_31_FD_77321 | JGI IMG/M metagenome (GOLD analysis project Ga0070747, IMG submission 77321) | Aqueous microbial communities from the Delaware River and Bay under freshwater to marine salinity gradient to study organic matter... | ecosystem: Environmental > Aquatic > Marine > Coastal... | reverse complement strand
TCTGCTACATCAAAATACGCATCGGTAAATAAAGCGTTTAATGAAGCCTTATTTAAAGTTATTACGTTATCTTGACCTTTTACTATTCCTGTTCCTGTTAGAACACCTGTTAAATCTGCCATTGTTTTCTCCTATAACATTAAAAATGGGTTGACTTTTGCCAACCCGTGAAAAATTTCTAAATGATAGTTCTTATTTAAAAGACTTAACTAACTCGTAAATAGAAAGTGCGGCTTTAAAACCAAGATTAATTTGCTCAACTAACTTAGCTTGATCAATTAATTCACCAAATTCAGCAATAATGTAATCTTGAAGCTCTTTACCCTCTTCTAAAGATAGATCTTTTAATTCTTTAGGAACTAAAGCAATATCTTCAAATGCAGGTCCAACTAAAGCGATTGCAGGCATAAGTAGTGCAATATCCATTGCATCGATTTTACCATCGTTTTCTTTAGATTGTTTAATAGCTTTACCTAATGCAAAACCAAGTTTTAATACTTCTTTTGAGTTTTTAATATCGAATTGTTCTGACATAATTCCTCCCATGGAATAAGTGTTATATAATCTATTTTCACAGATTATAGTCTATATTTGCTGTTTTTAAAAGTATATTGAAATTACGTTTTTTGAATTCTTCAGATGGATATATTATACAACATGAAGCATTAAATGTAAAAAACCCACTTAGTCTAGTACGTATCTAAATCAAGTGGGCTTTTTAATAGAGAGAGTATGTTGATATAATGTGAGAGCACACTATAAATTAACAATAAATTTCGTCACCATAGCTAACATATAATTCTTTTCTAGGCTTAGTTCCTTTAAAATTGGTATGTTGGCTTTTATTCACTATCTCAAGGTTGCCCCAAGCGTAGTCCGTGACATCACCATTCTTAAAAACAACCTTCTGATTACTATCAAGTTCATTGCCGTTATTCAAGAAATAAATAGCAACTAATTCATGCATTTTTAATATAAGTTGCTTTTTTGAGTTATCTAAATTTATGCTTATTTCGTAAAAACCTGATTGATTATTATAGAGTACATCTAGAGTGTACTTAGATAGTGCGTGTCTGGCCGCCCCAAGTTCGTTTATTTCTATTTTATCTGTTATATGTTTAATCTTTTTCCACTTCATGATTTTCCACTTCTTCTTTCTATATTTCGTTCTACTTCTGATATGATCTTGTTTTTAGCTAACTTAAAGTCTTTATTTAGTCTTAAAACAGCACTGGAAAGCTCACGCATCTCTCTTATTCCACGGGTAAGTGAACCATCACCAATATCTTTGATGAATTCAAATTCCTCTTCTCTGAGAGATATAGATCTTATTATAGACCTTTTATCGTTGCTTAGTTCTTTTCTTCCCATTTTTTACCTTTATAAACTTATATAATATTTATATAAGAGTATCAACCTATTTTACTTTTCCTTTTCTTGCACCACTTTTTAGTTTCTTTATAATTCCATCATATCTTTTACCTATAATTTCTTTAAAGTCTAAATCTTGTAACCCTAAAACTCTGGCCGCTTCATTTGTATTACCATTAGTTCTTTCTATGATAACCCTTAAAAGCTCCTCTATGCACGAATCCAATATCTCACCTTCATTAGCATAGAAGGTTATATTTATTTCTAATTCTGATTTTATGTTACTACTAGAAAAGCCTGTTATCATGCGTTCAACTTCCATATCCTCTTGAAGTGATTCACACATGTCAGTTATAAGACAATCTACTGATCTATCTTTAAAATATATAAGTTTACTGTAAAAGACATTGTAAACGTCTGTATTGTACATATATGGTTGAAATCTTCTAAATAGTTGAGATAACTGGGATATTGATGAACAATCTTCTACACTTGCACTAACAGTTTTAACAAAAGCATCTGTTATAATTTTCATTGAAAAATCCTTTTTCAAGTTATTAGAACAGTGTAAGTTAATTATTTTGAAACGTCATTAGTGAAAATAAAGTGTTGAAATTACATGGCTTGAGCGTAGTTTCAGTGACTTACGTACTAATATGTCAGGATACAGTATATCGTAATCAATTGCCGCTTTAAATTCTTGATCTTTAACATTTAAGAATACTGGGTAATGTTGTCCGTTTATTAATATTGAAGCTAATTGTGTTTCTAGTATGTCATGCGAGTGAGAGCACGTCTGAAAGTTTGGTATCTCTAACCCTTCGAAACTCCTTGTACCCGATAACCTTACAAGTGGGTGAATGCGTGCTGTCTTTTTCTCTATAAGCATATGGACTAATAATGCACTCAAAATCCCAAATGGTAAACTTCTTTCTTAGCTTACAGAATTTGTAAACATTTTTTATTGCATAGTAAAAAGTCTTATACAATCTACTATCTCTATCGGGTTCAGGCATAACGTCTTTAGCTATACTTAAAAGGTGACTATCTAAAACATATTTCTTTATATCTGCTAGATAGTCTTTGTGAAATCCTTTGTAATACTTGGCCAAGTTGTAGCAATCTTTATAACTTACTTGGCTTAAACTATTTATTTTCTTTATTGCTTCTATTTGTTTTCTTCTTATACTTAGTTTTATTTTTAATATCTTTATTTTTTTAGCATCTTTTAATTTGTTGCAGTACTTATCAAATATCTGAAATAACGTACTACTTGTATTTCTATAGGTTCTACTTTGAAGTTTTACTACGTATCCCGAGTTGAGGCATTCTAGGTGATTTAAGCTGATTAATTCTTTTAAGTAATTGATTACACTTTGAGCTGATATATTTAGGGCTTGTGCTATTTGTGTACTACACAGTTGTACCCCATTTTTTCCAAACAACCCTTTAACTGATATAAGGTGCTTTAAGAAAGTTATCTTCTTTGTTTTACCCCTGTGAAAATCCTGCATTAAAGAAATGTCTGTTGGATTTATATCAATAATTTTTGCTGTATAACCTGAACTCATAAAATAATATATAAACAGGTATATCTAATTTAGCAATAACTATAAAAAAAAACTTTAATTTTTTGACAGTTTCCAAAGGGTTACAACAATCAGCAATTCAAAACGCTAAAGGTTTTTTCATCACTGAAAATCTTAGATTAGTTTCACTAACCTGATTTACACGTTCATAAAGTCAGTTCGAATTGTTCTCACAGATTTATTAACCCGTTTCTGGCCAGCCCCCCAAAGGGCGCAGCCAAGAAACTTTGGATATAGAATAATAAAGTATATATAAAAAAAATTTCTATCGAAATTTAGTTATTGCTTAAAAGCAATAACAGCGTAACCCTCTATTTTTTTGAAAAAACTGAATTTGTTTAGATATAAAGTTTATATAAGTTTATTTTTTTCTTGTCTAGCTAAAATATTTAATATAATTGTGTATAAATTAAAAATGTGAGTGAGAATTAATGATAGAAATAATTTTAGACAATTCAGTTAGGTTTAAAACAGAATACCTAGAAAAGAATAAGCCTGACTTATTAGATAAACTTATTCAGCGTTTTACTTATGATAATCCTAAATACTTAGAGAATGATAAGTGGGGTTATAGTAATCAGAAGGTTGATAGATATCTTTTTTCTTACAGCTTTGATGATAGTAATGGTGTTATTACGTTTACTAGAGGTTTATATAAGTACATTTTAAGACAGTTTAATGTTCACAGTATTCCTTATAAGGTTAAAGATAAAACCCTTTTATTATCAGAAGTTGATTACAGTCAATCAAAAGTAACTTGTAGACCTGAACAGTTGGATTTTTCAAAAGCTTTGATTAAAGCTAAGTCAGGTATAGCTTTGGCCTTTACCTCTTTTGGTAAGTCTCTGACAGTTTTAGAAACAATTGCCTTAGTTAAACAAAAAGCTGTTATTGTAGTTCATACAGAATTTCTTCAGAAGCAGTGGATTAAAGAAGCTACGGATTCAAACCTTTTTAATTTAGATAAGTCTAGAATAGGAGGTTGTGGTGGCGTTTTTAGAGGTAAGGCCAGACTTGGTGATATAAACATTTGTCTTTATCACAGCCTAGGTACTCCAAGTAATCTTAGACTTTTTAAGGATAGTGTAGGCGTTATAGTTGCAGATGAAACACAAAAATTAGCAATCGATGCTATGCATGGCAGTGTTAACTTTTTTCCGGCAAAGTATCGTTGGGGTGTTAGTGCCAATCATACTAGAAAAGATAAGAAAGAATTTCTGATAGAAGATACATTAGGTGAAGTAGTTTATAACGCAGAAGAAGTTGACGGCGATTCTAAGATACTAGCTGATATACATTTATTATCTACAGAATATAGAGATTATGATTACGAATTTGATCACCAATATTCAAATTTAATTACAAGAATGAGCTTAGACAAAACACGTAATACTAATATCTTAAGGCGTGTCGTCAAACAAGTAAACAACGGTTTACAGTGTATGATTTTAGTTGAGCGTAAAGAACAGGCTTGTCTTTTGACTTCGGCGTTAACAAAAAAAGGTATAAAAACAGCTTTACTTATCGGGCCGTTAAGTAAAAAATCAATAAAACAGTTCAAAAGCAAAGCAGCTCAAAAGGTTGCACTTGAGTATGATGACAAGAAAGCCTATGACTACGTAAAGAAAAATGCTGAAGCAAAAAAAATACAGGTAATAATTGGAACACAAAAAGCAGAAGTAGGTTTAAGTGTTAGAACTTTAAATTTTGGTATTGTTACTACACCTATGGGATCCAATGTTAAAGATAGGCTTAATCAAATAGTTGGAAGATTTGAACGAACACATGGAAGCGATCTAGAAAAAAAATATGGTGTAAAACCTAGACCTGTTGTTGAGCTTCTGATAGATGATAAGATACGCTCCTTTAAAAGGCATAGAAAAGCTATAAAAGATTTCTATGGAGATAGGTGCTATAAGATAAAATAAAAGGATTTATAATGAGGCCAGTAGAGTTTAGAACTTACGGATTAAAGTGCTTAGATGGTTTAACAAGAATAGTTATTGCGCACTGTCCACATGACATGGGTAATAGTGGAAGACAAACTACTAGATTAAAAGAGGTATTTAATTGTGGTAGATACGGTAGATTTGTTTGGGCCAATAAATTAAATGGTAATGCAATTTATAAAGAAATAACTTTAGATGAATATCACACAAACGGTTAAAGGAAAATTATGAAAACAGATGAGATCATTTTAAAAATACTAAAGAATCACAAGTTAGAAAGCTTAAACACTAGTTCATTATTAGCTAATTTAGCTGATATACATAACAGACATAATGTATTGATTACAAATGTAAATAATGCAATAGGTGATACTTTTGCTGATAAAAATGCTTTTATTGATTGTCCAGATTGTGGATCTAAAACAATGTTAGGTTTTGGTGCATGTCATATTTGCGGTACATCTTTATATGAATCAGAAGCTGAACCCATTGCTAAAGTAGAAGAAAAAATTGAAGAACCAAAAGCTAAGGTTGAAGTTAAAGAAGATGATATTGATGACCTAGACGAGTTAGAAGATGACATCGTTGAAGAGAAACCAAAGAAAAAAGCGGCTAAGAAGAAAGCAAAAACTAAAAAGAAAGTAAAAGAAGTTGAAGAAGATATAGAAGATTTTGAAGACGACGTTGAAGAGCTTATGTCAGATGACGTTAGCTTAGATGACGACGATGATTTTGATTTTGATTTAGACTAAATTACATCTAATAGAGAGAGATAGTTATGAAGTTTTTTGAAGACTTTTCTGTTACGGAAAAGGCCACGCAGTATAGTATAAAATATAGAGGTGAAAATCTTCTATCAGTAAACAAGAAAGGTTTACAATTTGCTTTGGCCAATTTACTTAACGATGAAAAAAAAGAAGACATTGATATAGACTATGCTAACAATAATTATGTTCAAGCAGGTAAACTTGTAAAAATTTATGGTGATGCTAAAAAAGTATTCTATAGTAATAAGAAATTAAAAGTAGACTATACTTCTAATTCACCTGAGTTTAAATATTTTTGTCAGGCCATTGATATAATACACAATAACAATGTTAGTTATGATGTGTTTATTGCTGCACAAGTTAGTGGTTTAGCCTTTGTATCAAAAGGTAAAGGTGTTTTTCCTAAGCCTAATCAACTCTGTACATCACAAGCAGAAGATAGGCTTTTAAATCATATTAGAGATAATAACCCTAACACCGTACAAGCTGAAATAATATCTAGAGAAGATTACTCTGTTCCATTAAATGAAAATGAAAAATTCTTAAATTATTCTAAGAAGATCATGGAAGGCACAGCAACTTTAAAAGAAGCCAAATACGTTCAAAAACTCTACCTTATTAGAAAAAGAAAAACTAGTAAGAGGGTTGATGCTTATATTGTCAAGCTTGAAGGTGATTTGAATGAGTGATGCTTTAAAGCTTGTACAGGATCTAAAATTTGCTTTTAGAGAGTCAGAAAAAGAAGTCTATATAGATTGTCCGTTTTGCTCTGATACTCGTAAGCGACTAGGAATAAATAAAGAGTCAAAAGCTTGGAATTGTTTCAATTGTAGTAGTCGTGGAAAGTCATTATCTACTTTTAGAAAAGCATTAGGTAAATTAAAGAAACTTGGAAGGGATAAAATTGTAGAGTTTAAGGATACTTCTTCTGTACAAATTAAACAAAAACTTGGACCTGCATTAACAGAAACAATAAAAAAAGAAACCAATAAATTTGTTATAGATTATCTTGTAGAAGATAGAGGACTTAGTGAGGAGTGTATTGACCACTTTAAATTAGGTGCTAGAAGAAAATTTACCTACATAGATAAAGCAACAAAGGATAAAAAAGCATATGATGCAGGTATGCATTTAGCTATTCCCTACTACGAAGGCGAACATCTAGTAAATATAAAATATAGAGCACTTGAACCTAAAATGGATAAGAGTGGCCGTCCAATGAAATGGAGAAGAGAAGAGGGCGGTAAAACGGCCTTATTCAACTATGACATACTAAATGACCATGACTACGATGATATAATAATAGCTGAATCTGAAATAGATTGTATGTCTTTGTGGACTGCGGGATTTAAAAACGTAGTAGGTCTAACTGCAGGTGCTCAGAGTTTTAAACAAGAGTGGTATGACTTACTAGAACGATATGAAAAAGTTTATATTGTTTTAGATAACGATAAAGCGGGCCAAGAAGGTGCTGAAGCACTAGCTAGAAGATTAGGTATGGGACGTTGTTTTAACGTTATATTACCTGAAGATGCAAAAGATCCTAATGATTTTTTCAAGCTATATTCAAATGAGGATTTTAAATCCTATATGATAAAGGGTAGGCAGTTTAACCCTAAAAATATTACAAATTTAAAGTCCGTAGTCAGAGATATGGTATCTAATATAGGTAAAAGATCAATGCAACTTGATGGTTTAGATACAGGTTGGAAAGCTGTAAATAACATATTAGGTAAAGTCGGGCCGGGGAATTTAATAACTATTGCAGCGAAACCTAAAGTAGGAAAAACTACACTAGCTATGAACTGGTTACTTTACTTAGCTATGAAAGGTTATTCTTCTTTTAATTATCAGTGTGAGATGGAAGAAGAGGACATGGTTACAAAGTACGGTAATATGGTTATGTTTGATAAAATGCCTATTGTACCTGAAGTTGAATATACAGAAGAGGGTGATCCTATATTTGAAAATAGTGAACACAAAAAAGAGTTTGAAAATGCATGTAGCGATAAGCGTATTTGGTTAAAATCAGCTATGTTAAAAATACCTGTGGATAATTTAAAATCTTTTCACCCTAAGACTAGTGATTTAATTGATGATAATGATGGTGATGCATTAGATAAAGTCTGTATAAAATGCACAGAAGCTGTTCAAAGGTTTGGTTGTAAGGTAGTTGTTTTTGATAACTTACACTTTTTATGTAGGGGTGATAGGGCAAAAGAACAAATTGATAAAGCCTCAAGGCGTTTTAAACTATTGGCCAAAGAGCTACAAATAGTTTTTATTTTGATTACACACCCTAGAAAAACTAATCATAACAGAGCTTTAACAAATGATGATTTAAAAGATAGTGCTTCAATATTTCAAGATTCAGATGCAATTATTTTACTGCATAGACCTTACTTAGATGACTCACTACTACCTTCAGGTTTAGAAGATGATGATGAAGAGTTAGATATGACACAAGAAGGTTCGATGGATCCTATAGCAGAAATTAAAGTTACAGCACGTAGGCATAAAGGTGGTAAAACAAATCTTTACTTTAATGATGAAAGAGCGTTGTTTAAAGGTGAAGGTAACGATTATCTAGATAGTATGCGTGAAAAAATAAAAAATAGTAAAAAGAAAAACAAAAGGAACTGAGAATGAGTGAAAACAATTTAGGACAACCGGACAGATTAACATACTCTGAGAGTAGGACTATAAACATTGGACAGTATGAAAATGTACATTCTTCTTTTACTTATTCAGGTAATATTAGAAGTTATAATAACCAAGATAAAACAGTACAGATTAGTCATTCTGAATCTATCTCTGTTCCAGATTACGGAAGAGACTATAAATATACAGCCAAGTTACTACTAGCACGTGTTAAAAAGGTTTTAAATACTAGAGAAATAGAAATCAGACAAGCTTCAAGGCCATTTGTAGAAACAGAAATAGAGCTAACAGAAAAGTCTTATATGGAATTTGATAGTGGAGAAGTTCTCTAATGTCTAAGTGTGTAGATTGTAATTTATATAACACGTGTAAAAGCAACAAGATTGATGGTGTAGGTAGTTCTAACCCTGATATTATGATTGTTTTAGATCACCCTGCAAGAGTTGAGGATAACTTTGGTAGGTTGATACAGGGTGAAATAAAGAAAAAGCTATACTATTTTTTAAAGAAAGCAGGTATAAATCCTGCAGATGTATTCTTTACTTCAGCTATAAGATGTAAACCAATAAACCCTTCAGATATAAAGGCTAAGAACATAAATGCATGTAGGAAGTATCTTCTATATGATATTAAAGAAGTTAAGCCTAAGATTGTAATAGCAATGGGTAAATATGCTCACTGGGCACTAACAGATAAGCAATCAGTTAGAGAGTTTAGAGGACACTTTGATGAACTATCTTTTAACTACGGTAAAAAAGAAATAAAAGTTCCTATCATGCCTTCTTTTGGGGTTAATGCCTCATTAGGAAAATGGGAATATGATGACTATATAATTCATGATTTAAAGAAAGCTAAGAAGTTTATCTCTCAAGGCCTACCTAAATTAAAAGAGCTACCTAAGTTTAAAACAGTACTAAACTTAAAAGATTTAGCTGAATTTGAAGAAACGATGATGAGTAAGGAAGTCAAATGGAGTACTTCAGATTTAGAGACTACAGGTTTTAAGTTCTTTAAAGATGCTCCTTTTATGCATGGATATTGTACAAATAACGATGATATTTTTGTTATTCCAACACTTACTTATAAGAAACACCACATAAAAAAATGGGATAAAGAAAACATTGAAAGAGGCCGTGTAATAAATAGGTTTGTTAAAGAACACCGACTTAAAATAATGGCAACTATAAGAAGGGTTAACGCACGTAAAGATATAAAGTGGATATTCCACAATGGTAAATTCGATGTTAATTTTGCAAGATATCATAAAGTTCCTTATTCAGATCTTAGTTATGACACTTTACTAGCTGATTCACTGATAGATGAGAATAAGCAACATGCCTTAAATATATGTATGGAGTATCGTGGCCTTGATTTTGGTGCATACGACAGTTTGAACTGGCAGTACGTTAATAAGGATGAAGATAAACAAAAAACATATCAAAATATACCTCCATTAATATGCGAAAGGTATTTGGCCATAGATGTTTATGGTTTAAAAGAAATGTTCCCTATAACGGTAAAAGAGTTAAAAGCAGATGGTTTATATGATCACTTTATGCAGGTGAAAATGAAAGCTTTAAAGCTTATGACGGGTGTTGAGTACAAGGGCGTTAAGGGTGATAGAAAACTACTATCAGAAATAAATGAGATACTAACTGAGAAAATAAATAGTCTAGTAAAAGAAGCAAGAGAGTACACTAAAATAGAAGATTTCAACATGGGATCTCCACAGCAATTAAATAAATTTTTTGAAGCTAAGAATTTTCCAATGGAGAAACTAGGTATAAAGCAAACAAAAACAGGATATTCAACTTCAAAAGAAGAACTTGAGAAGTTTATTAAGTTTAAGAAGTGGGGAGTACTACCTAAGATTGTAATAGAGTACAAAAAATACACCAAGTTAGCAGGTACGTATGTAGAGGGCAAAATTGGCAGTGATGAAGATGGTGGTATGTTAAAGCACTTCGATCAGAACGATAGAATACACACTAATTTTAACCTGTGGACACCTAGAACTGGAAGATACTCATCAAACAAGCCAAGTCTTCAAGTGTGGCCTAGACCTGTTAAAGGCTTACCTAATATTAGAAATATAATAATACCAACAGATGAAAACCATATGTTATTTGAAGCTGATTATCGTGCAGTTGAGCAATATGTTGTAGCATTACTTTCAAAAGATCCTGTACTTACTAAGAGACTTCAAGACGGTACAGATATTCATACGTATAATGCCGTAGAACTAGGTAAGAAATTAAGTACGATGCCCGATGAAATTACTTATAATATGATGTTATCAATGGTTAAAGACCTTGAAGAAACTTCACTTACAGAAGAAGAGTACTTAAATTACCAGAAACAGGCTAAAGAAATAGCTCCTGATATGGACTGGAAAGAAAAGAGGACACAAGCAAAAACTATTGGTTTTGGTCTAAACTACGGAAAGGGCGGTCATTCTTATTCAGAAGAGTTTGGTATAACTGAAGATGAAGCTGAAGAGATGATCGAAGCATACTTTTCTATTTATAAAGGTATGAAAAAGTGGAGAAAAGAAGTTATTGCAGAAGCACTAAATGAAGGATTTATAACACTTCCAAGTGGTAGGCGTAGAAGATTTCACCAAGCAACAGACTGGATTAACTCTAGGTACGCTTCAGATGATTCTAACGAAAGTGGACTAATTTGGCAGGCCAATAATCTAAGGCAATCGATAGAAAGACAAGCCTCTAACGCTCCGATTCAAGGTGGTGCACATGAAGTTTTCGAACCTGCACAGATAAGAGTTGCTAAAAGATTTCAAAAAGAAGGTATAAAAGCACGTATTATGTTGTCTATTCACGATGGTATTATAGGTGAATGTTTAAGAACAGATGCTGAAAAGGTGAGTAAAATACTAAGTGAAGAGATGCCAGTTACTTTTAATAAAGGTACTAAAAGCGAGCTAACACTTGATATTGACAAGGATTTCTATAAATGGGAATGGTATGGAGAAACAGTTAAAATTTAGGTTGTATATCTATAATTTTAGTTATAAATTTTAAAAAATGTGAGCGTGTATGGATTTTATTGAAGAATTTTTAAGTGAAAAAGATAAGAAATTTAGGGGTAGATTACTAATAGATTCAGCTAATATAAAAGACCTTTTAGCTAGAGGTGCAGTTGATATTTTTGATATCAATTGGATGTTAGCAGATGCAAAAGACCATATAAGAGAAGCGAAAAAGAACTTAGAAAGAAAGGAAATATTTACAATTAAGCAGATTTATAAAGACTTTGAAAACAAAAAGAGAGAAAACATTAATCTAAAAAAATTTACAAGTGAAGAACTAAAAAGAGAAGTTAAAATTAGAAAATCGTATGTAGATGCGCAAGAAAAATTAAACGAAGCTGAAAAAGTATTTGATTTTATAAAAGTTAAATACGATGCAATAAAAGAAAGAAACGAATTAGCAAAAGAGTTAGCTAAATATAAATCAAACGAAATGTACGCAGGTATTGCGTCTAGAACAAAAGGAAGTAAAAATGGGATTTAATCTAAGTCTAGAAGACACAAAAAAAGCAGCAAAAAAATCAAAAGAGTCAGCAACAGGTGGTAAAACAAGTTACCTAAAGCTAAAAGAACAAACTACGGGTGTAATTCTTTTACCTTCAGCAGATGGTAAAACTTTTATAAAAGAAATGTCTGTACACCAAGTTTACAGTCCTACAGAAAAAAGAATGATTGTTAATGTCGCTTCACCTGCAATGTTTGGTGAAAAAGATCCTATAAAAGATGCAGGATGGGCTTACCGTGAAAAGTATATGGAATCAGATAATAAGAAATTAAAAGAATTATGGAAGATGTTTATGCCTAAAGATGTAAGAATCGTAAATGCTATAAATGTAAAAGACATAGACGCAGGTGTTCAAGTTTTGAACATGCCAAAAATAGTTTTTGATAATGTAACTGAAGAAATACTTGAGTGTGAAACACAAGAAGAGTTAGATTCAATTTGTCACTTTGATAAAGGTAGAGTTCTAAAGATAAGGCACAATGGAAAAGACAGAATTAAAAAGAGATACGAAATTGCTAAATTTCTTAATAAAACAGCTAACTTAATAGAAAGCGGTAAATTTGATGAAGAGACTTTAACAGGAATGCTTTACAACTTAGATAAGCTAGTCCCACCTAAAGACGACGCTCAAGTTAAAGAAGCACTAGCTACACTTAAAAAAATGGCCAGAAAAATTGAAGAAGCTGAAACAGAATCTGTAGTTGAAGATGAAGATCTTGATAATGAGTTTGATGACGATGAAATTATTGAAGATGAATCAGCTGAAGAAGATGAATTCGATTTAGATTAATATACTAGTTATAAATTAATCTAAAAACGGGGTAGGTAATAGTAGGTCCAGTTGCGCAAGATGACTACCTACCCTTTATATCTAAACATATATAGGAAAATAAAATGAACTTAGAAACACTAAATCAACAGCAAAAACGAGCTGTATTACACATGGAAGGCCCCGCTAGAGTAATTGCAGGAGCAGGAGCAGGAAAAACAAGAGTACTAACACATAGAATAATAAACCTTCTAGAACAAGGTATAGCACCCGAGAGAATAACAGCATGTACATTTACTAAGAAAGCGGCAAAAGAAATATCTGAAAGAGTTGTTAGTATGTACGGTATAGAAGCAGATGAAGTTAACATGGCAACTTTACACTCTATTGGTTATCACCTTTTAAAGCGAGTTAAAAAAGACCAAGGAATAAATAAAATAAAATTAATTGAGTCGGGTACAACTTGGCTTTGGTTTAGTAACTTTATAAAGAAACATGATTTAAAAATAAAAGATGTAAAAAAATTATTAGGAGCTATAGGTAGTTTAAAGCTGAATATTATCAGTGTAGACACCTTAAAGGAACAACTAAAATCAAAACTAAGTAATAGTGCTTTTGATCATACTAATGATGATGAGGTAGCTATTTACTACGTATACAGACATTATCAATCTTTTTTAGCTAGTAACCAGTATGTTGATTTTTCAGATATGTTGTATGAGTCTTACGTTTATATGGCCAATCCTGCAAACGCTGAATTTACAAAAAAAATAGTGAATAAAATCGATTATCTTCTGGTAGACGAGTTTCAAGATACTAACTTGGTATCATACGAATTATACAAGATTTTAGGTTCTAAATATAATAACGTTATGGTTGTAGGTGATCCAAGACAGGCAATCTACTCTTTTCAAGGTTCAGACTGGAAGTTTTTAGACCATTTTCTTAAAGAGTTTAAAGCTATAGATATACAGTCACCTACTAATTACAGGTCAACAAAAACTATTGTAGATGCAAGTAACGTGCTTATTGCTAATAACTGTATACCTAATATACTTCCAACAACTACACCTAATATTGAAGGACCACCTATAACAGTAATGAGGTCATTAACTGAATTAGATGAGGCATTTAATGTTTTAGACCTTGTAAAAAAGAAGATATCTGAAGGCATAGAACCGGATGATATAGCTATACTTTACCGTGTAAATGCACAAGCCTACCCATTTATAGACTTGTTTACAGCTAACGACATACCCTTTGTTGTTCACTCAAAGGATAGTTTCTTTAACAGAAAAGAGATAAAGCAAATAGTTAGCTATATGAAAATCATAGTTAATCCTAGTGAATCTGAATATTTAGACTTTAAAAATGTAGCAAACGCCCCACTTAGGTATATAAAGAACGCTTCTTTAGATGAGATAGACGACAATATATCAAGTAGTTTTTATGATGCTGCAAAAAGCTGTCATATGTACTTAGATAATAGACAATCCAATGCTATCCATAAGTTAGTAATGGATATTGAAAACGGTATGCACTTAGCTAATAGTGGAGAAATGAGCACTAAAGACTTACTTTTTTATGTACTTAAAGACATTGGATTACTGGAATTTATGCAAAGTGAAGAGGGTAAAAACTCTGATTTCGCTAACAGTAAAGAGCATGACAAAATGATAAATATAGATGTTTTAATGGGTTTTGCTACTAAGTACGAAGATCCTAAAAAGTTCTTAGCTTTTGCTGAACAGATGAAAAAAGAAGACGCTGAAAGAAAGAAGGATACAAAGAAAAGAAAAGGTGTTCACTTACTTACAATGCATAGCTCTAAAGGTTTAGAATTTGATAACGTAATAATTGCAGGTGCATGTTCGAGACTAATGCCTTTTTACAAGAGTCATGGAAATGATGAAGGCTTAGAAGAGGAAAGAAGACTTGCTTATGTCGGAGTTACAAGACCTAAAAATAAGCTTTATATATCTGCTATAACAAAAACATTTGGTAGATACAAAGTCAAACCTACTTTCTACTTGTCAGAAATGGGCTTACACGATGCCTAACAAAACTTTGTTTATTGACGCTAAAAATACGTTGTATAGGCATAACTACACTTCTAACCTTACTGATCCACAGGGTAATAAGGTTAGTGGTGTTTTCGGTATGTTAAAGGATGTTACACAGCAAATAAAAATACATCAACCTGATAATGTAGTTATTGCTTGGGATGTAGGAAAATCTAAAGGCCGTTGCGCCCTATATCCTGAATACAAGGGCCATAGGAGTCAAAGCGATAAGGAGTTATTAGAGAACCTAGCTTATCAGTCAAAAACAGCTAAAACGTTATTTAAACATTTACCTGTAAAACAGATAGCTGTTCAAGATGTTGAAGCAGACGATATTATAGGGTTCTTATGCAGTAAGCTAAATGGTAACAAAATTATTTTTAGCAATGATTCAGATTTTTATCAACTTATCGATGAAAATGTGAAACAGTATGTTCCTAAACAGAAGACCACTTTTGATTTGAGTAAAATTGAAAGCAAGATGGGATTCAGCATGAAGTACTATCCTTTATGGAAGTCGATTGTAGGAGACTCTTCTGATAATATTGTGGGCGTGAAAGGTTGGGGTGTGAAAGCTGCAACGGATATAGTTAATAAAAATAAAATAGTTAAATTTACAGAAGAACAAAAAGAGATAATAAAACTAAACTTAAAATTGATAAACATCGGTGGTGTTTTAACAAGAGAAGACAAGTTAGAAATATATAATAAGTACAAAGAAGAGTCAGAAAAAATGACTAATACAGCTGTACTTAGGAAAATGTGTATGAAGCTTGGGTTTAAATCAATTTTAAGTAATTTTAATGGGATAGTGTATGAATACTCAAAACTTAACAAGCGAAGATGAAGAAATGTATAATAGAATAAACTTTCTAATAAACAAAATAGCTGAATACAAAATGGTTATAAGCTCATCAATAGAAGAGGGGTGGGAGATAAACTACCTAAACAAATACGAATTAGAGTTAGAAAAATTAAACGGGGGAATAAGATAATGACTAAGAAAGCAAGTAAGAAAACTACTAAAAAAGTTGAAAAAAAAGTTAGTCTTTTTGATGCTGTAAAAGCAAAAATGAAGAAAAATAAACCTAAAAGTATGTCAAACAAATCAGATAGTTTGATACCTTGGAAAATACCGTTTAAACACAGGGCACTTCAAAAAGCCACAGGTGGTTTATTAGGTGGTAAAATAATGATGATTGAAGGCTTTTCACAAACTGGAAAATCCTTTTTAGGTTATGAATTAATATCGGGTGCTGTCAGCATGGGTGGTACAGGTTATTTACAAGATAGAGAACAGGCTTACGAACCCGACTATGGTGCTAAAGCGGGTATGGATGATGACGATATGTTCTTTTATGATGATAGTGTACTAATCGAACCAACTTTTGATACTTGGGTTGAATGGATGAAGGCCACTAGGGAAGTAGTAAAAGATAAAAGTATACCGCTAGTTATAATGGACGATTCTTTTGCAGTTAGTAGATGTTTAGAGCAAGGTGAAAGTGATGAAAAAGGTAAGGCGTTGGGTTACGGTTCAATGAAAAAGAACAACGCCTATTACGATAGATTAGCTATGTTACAGCCTTTATTACAGGAATACTCTTGTAGCTTAGTAATTATAAACCAATTAACAAAAGACCACGCTGCAGGTATGTTTGCAGATCCGACTAAAAGAAAAGGACCCCAGCTAGAATATTTCTGTAGTCAGATACTTAGGGGCAAGGCAGGTCAAAAACTAGTGGTAAAAAGAAAGCTAAACTCTACTGAGAGAAAAGTTCAAGTAGGTATGACTAGTAACTGGGAGACAGCAAAGAATAGATTTGTAGAACCTATGAAAAAGTTTGGTGTAAAAATATACTTTAGAAAAGGTTTAGCTCCGTGGAGTGGCCTTGGTGATTTCTTAGTTTTAGAAGATGAAGTTAAACAAAAATCTATGAAAGATCCTGAAGACGGTAGGAAAACAATTAAAGGTTATACTTATGAAGGTCCAGAGGGTGAAGAATTTTTTCCTGAAAGTCAGATTAAAGATATGTGTAATAAGTATCCTCAAATATTAGAACCACGTTATACATCTAAGTTAGAAGACGATTTTGATAACGAAGTTGAACTAGAGGATTACGAAAGTGAAAAGGTGAAAATAAATGATTAAGGTAGTTCACGTAAATGACCTTCATATTGGCCTTGTAACAGACGGTATTGATAGAACACAAGAGATTATAAGTATTGTTAGGGACGCTATAAAACACGCTGTTAAGCTTCAAAAGCAAGGGTTCCTAACTTACTTTGTAATAGGTGGTGATGTTTTTAATAGTAATAATCCAAGTGAAAAGCTTATTCGTGATTTTATAGAAGGTATTTTAAACCCATTAAAAAAATTTAATTTACCAACATTTGTAGTGGCCGGAAATCATGACGCTATAGCAGATCCTGAAAGACTTTCTTGTTTAGGCTTTATAAAAAGCATAGGTAAGGGTTACGATAATATTACCCTGTTAGATGACATGCACGTTGAGAAAATTAAAACTACAGATTACGGCTATTTAAACTTTATATTTATGCCTCATATTACAAGAGCGCATCTAGAATTTGGTGAAAGAAAAGACGACTATTCAGGCACACAAGACTATATTGAGGAGTGGGCCAAAGACACTAAGAAAGAACTAGGCGCAGGTTCAGTTAACTACGTTTTTAGTCACTTAAATGTTAGAGGTGCGCATGGTGGTAGTGAAGAGAATCTTTTAAAAAAATCAGAAGCTTATATACCTGAAGCCTTTACATACACTGATAAGAACGGATTTACACGTCCACAAATAATACAATCGCATATCCACAGTAAACAAGTAACCGAAAACATTAATATTGTAGGTAGTCAGATGTACTGTGGTTTTGGAGAAGCTGAAACTGATAAATATTTTTTAGAGTTATCAATACCTACAAGTATGGGTGAACAAGAAAACTTCAAATATATTAAAACTAATTGTGTTCAATTCAAACAATTAGAGTTAAATTTAACGGATAAAGACTGGGATGGTGTAACACTTACAGGTGTTGAAGAAGTAAAAGAATTTTTAAGTAATTTAGATAAAAATAAAAAAATAGTTATTAAATTTGATCTGACAATTAACAGTAAAGAATGCTCTGTTAACTGGGAAGAGGAAAGAATTAAACTAGCTTGGGGTTCGTTGTGGGCCATTAAACCTATTGTTCCTAGGTTTGTTAACCAAAAAGTGTTTAGATCAATTGACCAAAAATTAGGTTTAGATCCTAAAGACGCAGTTAAGACTTTTTTAAAGAATAATAAACCAGAAAGAATAAAAGAAAAATGGAAGATAGCACAGAGGTATTTGTAATGAGTGAATTTAATTATATGGATTTAGCAGGAAAAACTAACAACACAAACTATGCTGAAATTAAACAAAGAATAGTTGATGAAGATATTATAGACGCTATGGCCTTTATGTTGACTACAGCACAAGACGTTTCAGGGTCACTTGATAAGCTAAAAAAATTAATCTACTACGGTAAAGAACCTGTAGAAAGCGTAATGGCACAAGATGAAGCCTTAGAAATAAAGCATGATGATGTTCTTAGTAAACTAGATGATCCAAAAATAATCGATATACTACACGGTGTTTTAGGCATGTACACGGAAGCAGGTGAGCTAATCGAAGCTATTAGAAACCACCTGTTTAAAGGTGAAGAACTTGACCTTGTAAACCTGAGTGAAGAAGTTGGAGATTGCTTCTGGTATAGTGCTTTAATAGCTAAGAACACAAACAAGACATTTGAGCAGATACAGATGACAAACATAAAAAAACTAATGAAAAGATTCCCTAATGGTTTTACAAATGAAGAAGCTAAAACACGTGATTTAGGATCTGAGAGAACTATATTGGAGGAATAATGAACTATTTTTTAAGTGATGAAGGTATGAGGGTTGAACTCAGTTTGCAGGATATTTCTGATTTGGTATTTAATCAAAGAGAAATAAACAAAGATAGTATAAAAATTGAGATAGATAAAATTGAATTATGCTTACTTGTTAAAAATGATGAGAACGGTGTAAATGAGAATGATTTAATAACGACGTTAAAGAGACTAAAATAATGCAAATAAAAAGACTGAAGATGACTAATTTTATGCGAATAAAAAACGCTGAATTAGATGACCTGCATACAAAAGGTGTAATGGGTATCCTAGCTAAAGGTATCGATGATGATAAGCGGTCTAACTATCTTGGAAAAACCTCAACTTTAGAAGCTTCTAGGTATGCCCTAACAGGTAAATCAAGAGCTTCAAAAGCGGCACAGCTTATTCATTTTGGTGAAGATCAGATGCAGGTTGAACTAGACCTTATTGACGACGAAGGGGTAATTTACCCTATTCGTAGGGGTGTTGACTCAAAAGGTAAGGGGTTACTAGAAGTAGGTTTTGGAGATAAAAAAAGAGAAGGGCAACAAATAATTAACGATCTTCTAGGTATTGATGAAAAAGACTTTGATTTGACTTTCTTTTTTCAACAAGCCGATATCAACGGGTTCATGTCTTTGGGTTCAGCTGAACAAAAAAAGATGATGATGAAATGGCAAAAAAATGATCACTGGCAAGAAAAAGAGAAAGCCGTAAATGAAGATATAAAAAAATATAAAGAGAAAATAAAAGAAGAAGAAATAATTCTTAGAAATTTAGAGCTAAATATTGGTAATGTAACGGATATTGAAAGCAATATATTTCTGATTAAAGAAGACCTAGACAATAAACAAAACGATTTAAAGCGTTGTAAGGCTAAACTAGAAGAGTTTAGTAATAAATCTAGTGTAAGTGAATCTGAATACAACAGGCTTTTAAAGCGTAGCTCAAGTTTATCGGATTCAATAGATAAGCACGTAACATACCTAAATAAGGTAGAAAGTACGTATGTAAAGATGGATAACTTACAAGACGAATTAGCTAACTCAAACATGGGTATCATAGACAAACGTATAGAGGACAGTTTTGAATTGTGTAATAAGCTACAAAACGAAGGTGTTAATTTAGAATCCAAGATATCTAAAATAAAAAATGCAGGTAGTGGTTTATGCCCTATATTAGATGAATCTTGCGATAGACTTAAACTGTCAAAAGAACAAATAGATAAAATGGACACGGACCTTGCAGCAATAAAAGATAAAAAGCTTAGTGCGTCTTTGGTATTACACGAACTAAAAGAAGAAAAGAAGAGTTATTCTGGTATGTTAGACGAGTTTAAAAAGCTTGAACTGTTTGTTTCAAAAGAAGAGACTACAATTGAGTTAAAAAAATCTTTAACTAGTGAACTAGAAGAAATATCTGTATCTATTGAAAATTACGATCCTGACTTTCACCAGAATAAAAGTAAAATAACTGATTTAGCAGACAATCTGGAGTATGAAATTAGTGATTTAAAAGATGAATTATCAATTTTAAATCATAAATTTGGAGAATATGAAAAAAACGAAGAAAAAATTGAAGAACTTAGAAGCTCTCTCATTAAAAGAAACACAATCCTGTCAGATTTACAGTACGTGTCCTTCACATTTGGGAAGAACGGCATACCTTCACTTGAGATTGAAAACTCATTCCAAGAAATCGAAGAAGAAATCAACTACATTCTTGAAGAAATTGATGAAACGCTTAGTATAGAGTGTAAGCCTGATAGAGAGTTAAAATCTTGGGAGGAACTTTGCTTAAGTTGTGGTACTAAGTTTGAAAAAAACACTAAAAAGCATGTTTGTAAGAAGTGCGGTACACCTAGGCGTAAAAAAAGAAAAGATGAGCTTCAACTAAATATAGTACAATCTGATAACGAGATGTCCTTTGAGATGTGCTCAGGGGGCTTGAAAACCATAACTAGTCTATGTGTTAGAACAGCTTTAACAATGCTCTTAAAACGTCAAAATGGGACTAACTTGAACGTCTTATTCCTTGACGAGATAGACAGTGCACTAGATGAATCAAACAAAGAGAAAATTAAAAAAATAGTTTCACAGGTTTTTATTAAAAAGTTAGGATTTAAACAGATTTTTTGGATATCCCATGATAAAACAATATCAGATTCTGTACCTCATACAATACTAGTAAAGGGCTACGAAGATCATAGTGAATTAGTGTGGATGTGAGATGAATAAGTTATATGTTGGTGTAGACGTTGGAAATAAGGGTGCTCTTTGCATCATGGATTCTAATCAAAAAATTTTAGAAGTTTTTGTTATGCCTACTTTTCAAAAGTACATGGGTAAAGGTAAAAAAGTTAAACTAAGAACATTTACTGACAATATAGCTTTAGTTAGGAAGTTCAGTGAATACGAAGGAAAAGGGTACAGTATAGTTTTTGGATTAGAAACTATATTTGCTTTAAGATCTGCTTACGGTTCCATGAATATGGGAATAGGTTACGGATTACTTTGGGGTGCTCTTGAGCAGTTTGGAGAAGTTAATTTCTTCACACCTGCAGAATGGCAAAAAAATATGTTAAATGAATATAAAAGTTTTATAGTTGAGCTAGATACTTCTGATTTAAAAGAGAATAGTAAGGAGTTACCTATAGGTCTAACAAGACACTTTTTTGGTAATGATATCCTATTAGCTACAAGTAGAAGTAGAGTACCCCACGACGGTATAGCAGATGCTATATGGATAGCAGATTATTTAAGGAGAACGGATAATGTCTGATAAGTGCGTAATGAGTACAGTAGGAAAAGTTGAGAGTTACGATAGAAAAAAGGGTTTTGGTTGGATAAAACCTTATTACGAACATGATATAGGTGCTTTTGTATCACATAGAAGCATAATCCAAGAGATGAAGGGAACTAAAAAACTTTTTCCTAATCAGGGTGTTAGCTTAGATCTTTATCAAAATGATAGAGGGTTTGAAGCAAAAAATGTAATTGCTCTGAGTCAAGAAGAGTATGAAAATATATTAGGTATTTTAGAAGATAACAAATTTAACAAGGAAGGTTAACATGGCCAAGGATATTGTAGCTAAAGTAAAAGAAGTTAGATGGTTTACAACAGAAGTAGGGTTCGTTAAGCCACTAGTTTTATTAAATAAGATGCATAAAAGACACGGTGTAGAATTTGATTCAATAGGTATAGCAAACGCAGGAACTATTGATAGATTAGGATTAAAACCAGATGCTACTGTTAAGATAACAGTAAATAAAAAAGATAAATCGTTAAATGTAAAAAAGTTAGACAGTGAAAGTGGTGCAATATTTCCATCGGGTTGCCCTACTTGTGGCAGTAAGTTAATTAAAATAACAGATGATGATTTGGCCTGTACAGGTGAATTTTGTGCAGCAAAAAGTAGAACACCTATTGCAAAATTAGCTTTAATTTCATTTGAAGATGATGACTTTCAAGTATCTGATATATATAGATACCTAGAATCGTTCCCTATAAAAGGTGATAAATCTAAGTCGTCTATTACATCTATACTACAGTTTATTCAGGGTTTTAGCGAAGCAGGAAAAAAAGATACCAATGCTAGGGATGAAACACTAAAAAACGTCTATGGTGACTTCTATGAAAAAGCTAAAGAAATAGAGACAAGATTTGATAAAAAGTTTAAAGCAGGCTTAACTCCTGAAGAGTTCTGGTATGTTGCAAATATAAAAAAAGTTGACCTAGAAGAGATAAAAAAACTAAGCGTTATTAACTTTTCATCTCTAGCTAGAGCTTCATTTGAAGAGCAATTAACCGTGTTGGATATCAAGAAAGAATCTAAAATAACAATCGGTGTTAACAAGCCTTACTTGTATCAGCTTAAAAAGTTTTTTAACGCAATACACACAAAATAACAGTAAAAATTTGCCATTTCATATCCTCTACCTAATACTACTGTATAAGCAAAAAACTAAGGAAGGTGGAGGCTATGGAATTCAATTTGAAGTCCTTAAGTGTCGAGCAAAAAAGAATATACAAGTTATATCTTAAGCTCCTAAAAAGTAAAAATTGCAGTGGGCGTGTGTTACAAAGAGATCTAAACGAAGTCGGAATAATTAGGACTCTTGTTAGAAAACATTTTTTAAAGATCGGTAATTTAGAAAAACTAGCACTGGAAAATAAACCAGAGCTTTTTCCTCCTACTTACTACTTTAATAGTAGAACTAACCACCACGATAAAGAACATAGAAAAAACGCTGTAGTAGACAGTTACGTTGAGGTATTAAAGTCAAAGAATCGAAAAGGTTCACCTTCTTTAATTGATCTAAGAGAAGCGGGAGTACCTAGAAACAGAATAAGAGATTCTTGGGATACTTTACTAAAACTAGAAAAACATGTTTTAAAGCTTCACCCCGAATTATACCCCGAAGGATATAAAGCAGGAGAGAGTAGAAAGATATTTGATAAGCGTGAAGGTCTTTATTTTTACGTTCAATTAAAGAAAAAACTTAACAGGATACCTACTAGAAAAGAGCTTATAAGTATTGAAGAAGGGCCTTCTAGTAGTTGGTTTGGTAAGTGGTTTGGCGGTGTTGCAGATATAGAATCAGCGGCTAGAGTTGAATTTCCAGAAGAGTTTAATGACTATTCAGTAAAACAATTAACAACTAAAAAAAGAATTAAAGAGTTAAGATCAGATGTAAAAAAATATGATCGTTTTTTAATTACTACAGCTGTAACAGGTTGTGATGTAGATGTTCCTTTTTATGAATCACTTAAAAGACTAGCTAAAAAGAAAAAAGCTAAGATACTAATTATAGTTTGTTCGGATCCTGCAAGAAGTAAAGATTCTTTAAACAAGTTAGGGCATATCGATAAAATACTTGCTGAAAATGAAACAGTTATTATTGAAGACACAGCACTAAATGAAAACCTTCATATATCCACAATTAAATTATCAGCTAAACAAATAAACCCCTTAACAGGACTTGATAGAATAGGTAAAAAACAGGGTTCGTTTATATACGCTGCACCTAAGTTCTTTTTAAAATATGTGGCCGTTAGAAATGGTAAAGACAAATTACCGCATTGTTTAATGACTACGGGTGCTATAACAAAAGACGATTACAGAAGTGAAATGTACATGAGTCAAAGAACGGCTTATGTATCTGAGTTTGATCACAAACTTGGAGCTGTATATGTTGAGATTGAGAACAAAAAACAATATCACTTTAGACAAGTTCAATGTTTGAATGATGACGGGGAACTTACACTTGACGGTGTAAGATACCACCCCAAAAAAGAAGTAATAGAACGTCCAGAAGCTTTTATTATGGGTGATATTCATATCGGTGCAACTTGCCCTAAAACAAGACAAGCTTGGATAGAAATAATTAAAAAATTTAAACCCAAAAGAATCGTACTTCATGATGCCCTAAACGGACATTCTATAAATCATTGGATAGAAAAAGACATCATAGCTAAACACATACAAACTAAAAACGGACTTGATTGCCTTGATAGGGAATTAAAAATGTTTGCAGAAGAATTAAAATTTTGGAGTGAGTTAGCAGAAGAAGTAATCATGGTTCCTTCAAATCATAATGACTGGTTAGATAGATGGTTACGAGCTGCAAAGTACGCTAAAGATCCTAAAAATCACTATGTAGGGGTTTGCTTGGCCAAGGGTGTATTAGAAGGCCACCATACTTTAAAATTTGCTGTATCAGATTATTGTGGCCTTGATTTACCTAACGTAAATTGGTTAGGTAGAAATGATGACTATTACGTTGGTGACGTTCAAATAAATTGCCATGGTGATGCGGGAGTAAATGGTTCAAGAGGTTCTTTAATATCTATGGAATCAGCTTACGGATCTAGTGCTTCTGGCCACAGTCATACTGCAGGAATTATAAGAGATGCTTGGGCGGTAGGTACTTCAACTCACCTACAAGAAGGTTATAATAACGGACCTTCAACTTGGACTAATACATCTATGCTTATTTACAAAGATGGTAGTAGATGTTTATATAATGCTATAAATGGGAAGTGGACAGATGGAAGAGATTAACGAAAAATTACTGATACTTCAACAAGAGTGCGCAAGTGCTAAAAAACTTGATGGTGATTTACGAAAAAACTTTATTGAGATGTTCAATATTGGCAATGAGCTAGGTGATATTTATTTTAATGAATACAACCTTATATTTTTTGATAAAGAAACTTTTGAAAGTGTTAGATATCTAATACCGCAGCATGAAGTTGTAGTATCTTTTGAAGCAACAGAATACAAAGAATTCATTTATGTTATTCGTTATTTTCAGGACTTGGTGCTGAATGAAGTTTTAAATTAAATATCTATTTTTCAACTACGCTTAAAGCCATATCCAAAACATGATCTTCTATATCCCATATGAAATTAGTTAAGTCAGCTTCATCGGTAAATAAAAACATACTATTTCCATCGATTGCTCTTATAGCTATACGATATTCAATTTTATTTTTCATATTATCTCCTTTATTTGTGATTTTCAGGACTTGGTGCTTAATGAATTTCTGGCGTTAGATAGTTAACTATAAATTCTATTAATTCTTCGGGTTTACTTGGTAATGATGCAGATACTATATCAGTGTAAAAAAGGTGATAGCAAAAATGTTTAACATCTTTTCTATCCATTCCCGTTCTTAATGCTACTTCTGAATATATGTCGATAGATGACTCTTTATTTTTCATATTATCTCCTTGATTTGGGATTTGGGAATCCAAACTCCTTTAAAAGTTCCTTGTGCCTCACTCATTGATTCTAATTTAGCAACTATTTCTTTAGCTGAATCCATCGTTGGCCTTGGAAGTCCTATTTTCATAGCACATACGGGGCCTATACCTGTTGCTCTACTAATATCATTATTTAATTCTCTACCACAACAACCGCATCTACTTGCTATACCACCATAAAATTTAGCATCTACTTGAAGGGCCTTTTCTGTTTCTCTATATACTTTTAATATTTTTAAATTTCTAAAAGCATATTTTGTGTTGTTATTTTCTTTAAAAACTCCGGCATACCATTTTGAAACTTCTAAAATTTTACCAGTGTATTGGCTTTCAATACCCTCTAATTTAGGTGTAAACTCTTCTTTTTCAACTTCTTTGGCCATACCTACGTAATCTAAGGTTGCCATCCAGTAAACATGACAACCTTTGAATTTTGATTCTAATATTGTTTCTAGCATAGGGTAAGTTTCTTCATTAACTATTTTAAACCAAACTTTATGATCCCAGTTAAATTTAAAATTAAATTCGTTTTTAATTTCATTTTTATACTTTATAGAATTTCCTAAAATTACCGCTATACCCATTTTTTACTCCATATCTTTAGGTTTATTTTTTAAAGCCTTACCTTCAATTTCAAATCTTGAAAATTTAGCAGGTCTAAACATAACCATTGGTGTATCGTCGTCCTCTTCGTTTAAAGAGAAGATTTCTAGATTGTCTACTAGACTCATTCTAAAATATTTTTGAGTTTCTGAAATAGCTAGATCAGGGTAAGCTTTTTTTAAAGAAGGTTCAACTTCAATGCATAAACTTTGGGATCCAATTTCGTGCGCTAGACTCAGAATTTGCTTGTCTAATTCAGCATACTCTTTTTTCATTCTAGCTTTTTCATTTAACAAATTTAAAAGTTTTTCTTGTTCAATTTTTCTCATTCACAATCTCCTTTACGTTAACTTATAACTCAGTGTATCATAAAGGTTGCCTTAAATCAACAAAAAAAGGGCCTTTTCAAGCCCTTTATTTTAGTTTTTATAAATTTTAAATTATCCTCTAATAACAAAATAATAATCGAAGGCTAAAGGATTTACACCATTGTAACCTGTACCGTTTGCATAATTATCGGTTTGCGTACTACCTACACCGATAGCGTTAAAAGCAGTTACCCCACTTGTACCCGCTGAATAACTTATGTGCATGTAATACTCCGTTGAACCACTTAAAGCTACAGGTGATGCGAAAACAAAAGTAACTGCCTCCGCTGTACTTGTAGCAGGTAGCCCTGCATTTAAAATAGTGTCAGAAGTACCAAGTAAAGTAGTTCTAGCCGGATCATCAAATATTTCTACTTTAACTCCACCTGTCCATGAACCATATGTTCCTAAACCCAAAATTATTTCAGAAACACTAGCATTACTAGCTAACTGAAAGGTTTGACCCTTACTGGACGATGACGCTGTTATAGTAGTACCTGTATTTAACGAACCTAAATCAGATGAATTATCTACTAGATCAACTATACCACCTAAAAACACGTCAAAATCACCAATTGTTAAATCACCTCTTAAAAGTTTTAAAGAACCATTATCAAAATCCAATATTGTAATCGATTGAACTTCCCAAGTATCTCTTGCTTTTAAACTTGGATTAAAACTTCCTACAGGTGTTGCTTCAGAAGCATCAAATGCTACATCATTAACTTGATTACCCTCAGGTGTTTTATACGTTATAAATATTTTATTCCAATTATTTTGATCTGAAAAATAACTATCAGCTACAACTTTAGTATCTGAAGCTAAATCAGCTTTGTTTAATGTTATTACGTTTTCAGTACCTTTATCTATTGATACAGGTTTAGTTATAATTGCCATTTTAATTCCTCCATAGAATTATTTAGTTGTTCGTCCTTACGTTATCTATCTACTACATCTAGTCTATCATCAAATATGGCTATCTCTCTATCACCACTTGGAGGTGCACCAAAATCAATTGTTATCTTAACTGATTGATTATCACCACGTTTTAAAACCAATGTATCCGTGTCTAAAAGCCTTAATTTAACTCTTCCTAGTATTGGATTACCATCTATAGAAACAGGAGTGTAAGCGTCTAAACCACCCCAAAGCCTAATGTTACCATCAAGTATTTCATCACCAACACCGTTATGCGAAACTGTAGTAGCAGGATTTGCTGTATTCCAATTTAGTACAATTGTATCCATATCTGTAACACCATCAAAAGGAAGTACTATACTATTTCCTGAAGCTCCGGCTAAATCTGCTACTATTTTTAAGCTACCTTCTTCGTGATATGCCTTTGTTGCAGGCAATTCAGTCATGTCTAAAATCATCTTAGACCTGTTAGCTTTTGAAAGTTCAATTGTTATATTAAAAACAGCTGTTAGATCCATAGGATCGTTAGAGTATTTACCTCTAAGCTTAAATACAGGTGATGTGTCTGAACCTTTTTTTATTACTAGTCTGTCGTTAACTATCTTCATTATGCACCTCGATAATATGTTCAGGTTCTTCGTTATACATTACAACAAATTCGTCATCACTTGGAGAATTACTAGTCCCACCACTTGAAATAACGCTGTCTGATCTGACAAAAGTATCTAAATCACGACTATAGGTATCATCCGTTGTTAGTCCATCAAGTTCGTACACCGAGTATTGTACAGATATTTCATCAGTAGGAGGCATTACTAAGCTACTATCTTTGAACATGCCGCCTCCGATATGTACTAGTTCAATTTCTTGAATAAAAATACCGCTAACGTCCCTTACTAGGCCTTTAACAACCCTAGGTAGTGAGTCTTCACCATCCGATAATTGAATATTTAGCCTTACAGGTTCACCTACTTTTACGATATTTGCCGCTGTACCCATTTAGTTCCTCTTTTAAAAAAGAGGGTTAGCCATAAAGACCAACCCCCCCGTACTTTATAAAAACCTAATTAGATTTTCTTAAAAAGGTGTCTAACTTCGATTGATAAGTCGGTTGCATTTTTAGCAATTCCAACTAACCAAATGTTGCTATTCCCACCTGAAGGTCTAGTAGCTGTTAATCCAGTACCGTCCCAGTAGTATTCATCACCTGCAACAGCACCCGTAAGAACTCCTGCTAAAGATTTATCAAATCTAGCAACTTTAACTTCGTTTGTTGCAAGAGCTGATTCAAGTGCTACACCGATACAGTACTCATCAACTGTAATATCAGAATATGGTAAAACAATATCATTTGCACTAATGTAAACTAAATCACCTGCAGTAACACCACCTGTACCGGCCGTATAAGTAACCCCACCACCTGCTACTGCAAGATCGTAAAGTTCATTATTTACACCTTCTTGGTTTTCAGCTGTAAAGTAACTATTAGCATCTTCGATACCAATAATTGAAGCACCTTCACCTGTAGCCGTAGAAGCAAGTTTAGAAGCTTCAATAGCTTTTGCATCAGCTGCGTCGATTGTGAAATCAGCTGCAAAATCAACATCAATTAAACCTGCGTTATCAACTAGACCTGTACCAACAAGGTCGGCAACTTCAACAGCTAATTGACCCGTAACAAATTTAAGACCAGAAGTTGTTGCAATATCAGCTGAAACTACACCACCTGTAACATCAATACCGTCACCACCAGAAACTCCTGAAGCAACTGCATTAAAGAATACAAAGCTGATTGAATCAGTACCAATAGTAGCAACTGATTCTGTCTGAACAAAGAATTTACCTGCGTTAGCAGTACCATCTTGAACAGGAACGTAAGCACCATTGATTTCGTTGATAGGAGAAGTTTGATCAAAGTCAGTAGCTCTTACCGCTGCACCTGTAGCTTGAACGATATAAATACCATTTTCTTCAGATAGTGTTTGATCTTTAACTAAAACTCTATCACCTGCAACTAATGTAATTCCATCAATAACGTCACTAGCTTCTAATTCAGTAGCTAAATCAACGTTTGCAACCGTAGCAACTCTTACTGCTTCTTTAGGTGCAAGACCTTCAGCAACAGAATCAACATATGCTTTAGTCGCTGCATCTTGTGCCGCTGTAGGATCAACTAAGTTAACAATCTTGTATAAACTAGTCATATCAAGATCTGCAGTTAAAGTATTTGAACCATCTCTTTGTAAGTATTGAGGGTGATCATCTGCTGAAAGGTTTAAAAGACTACTATGGTCAATTTCAGAACTTAAAGAAGCACCGTCAATCATAGAATTATCAATTACACCCGCAGCGTCTAAAATAACAGGTTTTCCTGCATCCGCAACACCTGCACTAGAATTAATAAAACTCGTTTGAGAGAAATATCTAGAATCATGGTGGTGAAGACTTGAAGCGTCCTCATTGTTAATTAAAGAACCTAATGCAGCATCTGTTAATGTGTGGTTTGCCGTTGCGAAAGAAGCAAATTGTACATCATCTGTTGATGGATCGTGCTCCGACTTGTGGGCACCCGGCCCATACTTAATTACTCGAATTAAAGCCATTCTAATACCTCCGTTGTATTATAAGCTGGTTTGTATTTTTCCTCTTACTTTATTTTACGATTTTACCAGTCATACGGTCATATTGTATCATATCGTTACTTTTAACACCATATTTCTGCTTAATCTCTTCTATGTACTTAATCATTTTTGCTTCTACGTTTTTATGTTTTTCATCATGCTCTCTAATTACTTTATCTTGTATTCTTATATCTTGCTCTAATAACTTATATTGAAGTTGTAGATTCTCTGCTTTTAAAGTTAAGTTAGCTCTATATTGCTCCTTAACATTCATTTCAGCTTTTACCTGATTAGTTTCAGCATAAAGAACTTCCATGTTCGCTATCTCACTTGATAGTAATTGTCCGTTCAGAACATTTTCAGGAACTATTTCTTCTTTTTCTACCTTCTTCTCCACTTTCTTAGATACTTTCTTTTTTTTAACTGCCACGATTTTCCCCTTACGTTAACTTCTAATAACTATATTTGTTGGATCAATATCAACCCAAATTTTATCGCTTGATAAACCATAACCCACTTGCTGAATAACATAACTAGCGCTTACTGGGATATCAGTCTGAAGTTCACCTGCTTCTATAGAACTGATAAAAAAATTATCCCTCGGTATAACTCCCGTGTAATCTTCATCTATTAATTTATCCGTGATTATACATTCAGTACTTGTTGGTTTTTTTGTTACTTTTCCTATTGCAGGCATAGTTGATAAGCTATTTGACTGTGCCTTATCAAGAACACCGTCCGGTCTTATATATACATAATCACCTACCTCAACATCTCCGTTGCATGGTAATTTAAACTGGGTATTAACACCCTGTTTGTATAAAACTCCTGACATTACTTTACCTTTATCGCTTTCTTGTCATTATATTGTAAACCAAAAATAATTTTTTGTAAAAATTACGGTTGATCTAGTCTAATTCTGTTCTGGTTAGCCATAACGTACAACTTACCATTTGGTACACTTGGAGAAACGATATCTCCAACATCATAAACTGCGTTAGCTGTCCAAATAGGTGGGTTAGTAGCATCATCGTCTATATTATCCCAAACTATATCTAAATCTTCTGTAAGTGCCTGATCTAACGTTTGCCAAATGGGTTCCGTACTTCCTGATCTAAAAGGAGAAGGTGTACCTTGAGCTTCAAGTATAGTGAGGTCAAAAACACCCTTATTATCAGCTACAATTAGACCATCATCCAGTTCGTTATCACCAAAAGTCCAGTCATTCAGAAGAGCTGAAGCAAATATATGAAGATTAGGATTTAAAACCGATCCATTATTATGGTATTGAACAGCTTGAGAAGTATCAAAGTACTCACCCCAAACTTCAAATTGAGCTATTGAACCTCTACAACCTTGGTCTAAAGGTGTTAATTCATTGGCCGTAGGATTAGCTACATAAACATTATTTACAGCTACTTCATTTAATCCTAGTATTTCTTGCTCTTTTACACCATCTATGAATAAACGACATTCTTCGTAACCACCTGTTGCTATTGCACCTGAGTAACTTAGAATTAAACTATGCCAGTTACCATCATCTATATTAACACCATTCACTAATTCTATTGAAAAACTACCACCAGTATGAGCGGCTAGGTACAGAAATCCCGATGCATCAAGATAAACTTCTGCATCACCACTATTTAAACCGTAACCAATACTCATTAAGTAATTTTTTGCACCTAATGTTTGTGTAGTATCATATTTATACCACATTGAAGTAGTTAGATGGGTTTGAATCGTACCCCCACCAAGTTGAAGTGCACCCTGAAGTGGAAGTAACCTGTATGAGTAAAAACCGTAAGAGTCTGTTAATAATATATCAAATTCTACAGTATCTAAATCAGATCTATAAACATCTAAAGATGAATTATCAAAACCGTAGATTGAAAGCATCCGTATTTGAAAGTCATTTTCAGCAAATTCAGAAGGTGTAAAATCACCAAAAACAACAGGATCGGGTGCTACTGCAGTTATAAAATCATCGTTGGGATCAAAAACAACCTTTGCAACGTTACCATTAGGAACAGTTACGTAAGTCAACATTATAAATCGCCATCTCTTAGTATTGCTATAGTACTCATTAGCTGCCACTACTGGGTGTAATAATAATTGTTCTTGATCTAATTCGAGTTGGTTTAAATCACCTTTACGAATAATGCTTGGTTTTACTATAATAGTCATCTTATATCCCTTGTTTCTTGTAAGTATAGCAACGAATTACAATATTAAAAGTTATTTAATAAAAACCCTACCAAAGTGGGCCACTAAAGTCTTCTTCAACATAATATATAAAGACATTATGTACAAATTGGCCTTTATTTAACTCACCAACTCTTCCATGTTGATGATAAGTCCCACTCATAAATATTGCTTCATTATTGTTTAAATTATATATCTTGTCATTTATTTTTAATCCCCACTCACAATTGCTGTCTATTGATATGTTTATCATATATTTGCACATATCACGGTCATAATGATCGTACATATTACCTTTTTCCGAGTACATAGCGAGTATAGTAAAGCTTGGTTTAAGTTTTATCCCAAATACTTCTTCAGCTTTTTCTTGGTATAAAAACTGAATTTTTTTTAAGATTTGAGGATCTACAGTCATTTTCCTACCATCAAATCGATTATCTTTAAACATAGGGTCATCACTTGATTCAATGTAGCTTATAACCTCTTTTAATTCCGACATTAGATTATCGCTCAAAAAATCAGGTATTTTAGAAATATTTATTTCATGTGAATCATCTAGTATTTCTTGTTTCATTTTATAAACTCATTTCTCGCATGTTGAACGTTATTATTATCATCTAAGAAAAAGAACTTAAAGACAATTGCGTATCTTCTATCAGGTGCACCAATTGTAGTACTCCTACCGCTGTGCATTGTATTACCATCAAATATAAGAACCCTTCCCGACTTGGGTATAATAGTTTTTTTAATTTCGTTATCTATATCATATATGATAGTTTCACCACCCCAATTAGGTTGCCAATTTGGATTACAATAAAGCATAACTGTTGGTGTTGTACTATCTGTATGAGTTTTTGTTTTTTGATCCATACCATATGAATGAACATAACACTTTTCTAAACTTACTTTATAATTAAGTTCATCCCTAAGATACGCTTGTATTTTGATATAAAAATTCATTTTCTTAACTTCTTCATTATCGTAGTAGTGAACAAAAGACGTTTCATAGTCTTCTTGATCAACTTTAGATTTATGCCCCTGCTTATAAGAAAAAGTTTTTAAGCTTCTATGTATCATGGCCACATCAATAGTATTGAATAAACCGTCTACAACTTTTGGATTATTTTTTAAATCTTCATAGTCATTAATTAACAAATTTAAACTCCTTTTCAGGATATTGATATTGCTCGTTGCCTTGTTCATCTATAAACTTAAATCTGCTTGCTAATACTAGGCGGTTTAAACCTTTAGCATAGTGAGTGCAAGGTCTTGCGTAATGTGGCCTATTACCATTAAATATAACCAATCTTGCAGGTGAAAATCTTACAGAGTCTATTACTTCATGATTATCATCCATTAACCAAGTTTCTCCTCCCCACTCTGGATTCCACTCTGGATTAGCATAATAAACGGTTGAAGGTGATGTAAAATCTACATGATGTGATGATTCAGAAGAGAAGTTATGTAAATTAGCATGAGCTTTTTCTAAAACCACTCGGAAGTTTAGAGACTCTACTACTTCTCTTATTTTTTTAAATAATGACCATTTTTCCAATAATTTTTGATCTTCAAAAAAATGAGATAGATTGTGATTTCTTTCATTCCTAGAAATAATTGAACTCGAAAATGTAAATTTTTCAGAAAATAAACGTCTATAATATAATTGTTTATCTAGTTCTGATAAATCCAAATCTATATATAATAACCCATACTTATCTAAAAGTTCTATATTATTTTTTGTATGTGAGAACTCTTCGATTATACTAGGTGTTATCCTAGTTGCCATACTTACCAAGAAAACTATCTATTACTTTTTGCTTTCTAGTTACTTCATCATCTTCATTTTCTTGCAGATTATTTGCTTTATCATATTCATCTTTAACCTGTAAAAAGAAGTCTTCAATTTGTTCTTGAGTTGGTTGCTTGATTGGTAAATCCCACATAAAAATAGTTGCATCTGCTAGTTGTTCACCTGTTACATTATCAACTGAAGCTTGAAGTAAATAATCACTACCACCTCGTATGCCCGGAAACATTGATTCAATAGCAAAAGACATTTGTTCTAATTCCATACGCACTCTCCTTATTTTACTTTTTTTATATTTACGCGGTCTGCAACTATATGCTGTATAACACCGTTATTTTCTCTGATACATTCGTATCTATCATAACCTATTTCCCATCTTCTTAAAACAAGATAATTGTCACCATTTAGATTACTGTTTTCATGATTTAGTATGCTTACACGATCCATTTTCTCAAAGACTGTGCCATTCATATCTTCACCAAGTTTTTTAAAATCAAATTCTAAATCATTATTATCAATCATAGTTCTATAAGTCTAAAATAAAAATAATAATTATAGGCCGTCCAAGGATAGCCGCCATCATTTAAGTCACCACCACCTGCACCAATTATTCTAACTCTGTATAAGTAGTATTGTGAACCCTTCCATGCAACACCATTAGTTACCGTGGGTGCTCTCCCACCTGATCTTGTATAATACGGGCCTAGTCTAAAATCACCACTAACTGTAGGAGGTGACATTCTTTGTAAATTACCATTAGTAACATCGGTATTGAAATTATCTGTGGAAGTGAAATCATTTTTTACTATATAAGCATCGGTATTATAAGTTAGAATAGAACCTTTTAAGTATTTTTTAAGAATTTTCCATTCTGTGAAATAATCCTTTTTTAAAGGATCTTCCGATTTTCTATATTTTATAGGTGACTTTGCCATTTTAGTCCTTTTTAATTTCTTTAACTCTCATCCAGTGTGCAAAACTTGATCCTGTTCTCCCGCCGTCGGGGTAGTTAGCTGCACCATTACCATACATCCTATAACCAACAACGAACTTATCTACTGGACAAATAAGGCTAACATCACCATTACCATAAGCCCAACCTGTTCTATCACTAATAGGTCCAATGGTGCTGACTGAACCTGTCATATCTAATTTATTAAATTGACCTAAATTACCAAGATTAAAATCCTCTTGCGCACCTGTATTACTAGAAACAAAGTTCTTTTCAGCTCTGTAAAATATATTATTTTGGTATATTACTTCACCTTCGTTATATGCCGTATTAGTTTCAAAATCATATATGTATATATGACCATCATCTTCTCTATAAGGTAAAAAACTACTCATTTAATCCACCGTGTTTAATTTTTGAAGTCTTAGTATAAATCCAAATCTTACAGTAACTCTACCACCATCGGACCACCCACCATTATCTGAATTTGTAGCTCTTGGTGCGTAACCTACTACTATTTCATTTGAACCATGACTTGATTCTCTATATCCTGTATCTCTACTAGGGGCTGCGTAATGACCTGCGTAAGCAATATAAGGGCCAATATCCCTAATACCACCTGCTACTATTCTTCTATCAAGTCTGATAATTTTACTACTTGATAAATCGCTATTTATATTGGAAGAAGTATGATCTGTGGTAACTCTGTAAAGGTAGTCATCATCAATAAAAACATTACCTGTAAACATGGCTTGATTTGAAACCCATGTACGAATTACAGCACGTTTTCTTCTATCATCTCCTGCTACAATAGTCTTACCCATTATTCACTCCAACCATCACTAGTTCTAACATAAATATACATTACATTACCGAATTTTTGACATTCAAAATCTATTTTTTTGTCTTCACTTGGATCAAATAAAACTGTATATGTTGATGTTCCTGCAACTGGGTTACTAATACCACCTTCTGAAGGAATACCTAAAATTGTTATTCCTGAAATACCTTCGTAATCTGTTTCAGGTGTAATAACTAAAGACACCGTTGAAGCCGCTTGTGATTTAATAGCAAGTGAAAACTTACGGCCCGGCCTTAGTTTTTGTATATTTAAGTTTGTAGTTATACTCACTTGAGTTTTAAAGAACGTATATGTTTCAGCACAAACAAAAGATGGTCCTGTAGGTGCACCTGCTTCTCCAAAAGGAAATAATGGGTTTTTTCTAAGTGTAGTTAGATCACTTTCATATGTTGCTCGCATAGTGTGTCTAATATAATAATCATAGTCACCTGTACCAATAGTTTCTGTTGGAATTAAAGGTAGTCTAAATTCATCAACTAATTCACCACCTGTATTATAGTCTGTACCTAAAATTTCATATAACTTTTCATAACCTAGTATAGTTCTAACAGTTCCATCACAAGGAAGTAAACCATATGGATTTGAACCTGAAGGCCATCGTTCAATCTCACCAATACCACTAGTTGATTGTCCTGCACCACCTAAACCTGTTGGCCTGTGAAGCATTGTATGAATAGCTGTTCTACTTTCTACATAAAATAAAGGGTTATCATAACCTTCCGTAGGTGCTATAGGAGTTGCATATCCTTTTCTAGTTTGTGATGAAGACTGAGTTATTATTGAAGGATCTGTTACAATTACAAATAATTCAGAATCAACTTCAAGATGAACTAAAGAACCCAAAGCTGTTGCTCTAAAATTCGAACTTAAATTTGCAAAAGATACAGCTAAATTTTCTGCTCTTTCTTCCGTTGTATTACCTACAAGTGTTACTGCAGGAAAACCTGAGATTGTAACCGCTGAAGGTGCTATACTTAGTATCTCTAAATCAACACCATAAAAAGGAGAAAGATAATAGTATTCACCTTGATATTTTGGTAATGGATTAGGGTATATGTCACGTCCAAATTTTGTAGCTGTAAAAACATTTGGAAGTGTTTCACTGAATCCAGTTACTAAGTGTGTTGCTAAAGTTAATTCACTGTCTGCTTTAGCTCCCTTCCAATTTCTTTCAAAAGGATCGGGATTACCACCATCAAAATAAATACCTTCTAATAATTGGAATCCGTGATTCGATTGACTAACTTCAAAAGAAGCACTACCACCACCACTAGCTCCAACTCTTTTTCTAATATCTTGGGGTGTTACCATTATTCTGTTGTTTGGAAGTGCGTAACCAATTAATATATCTGTAGCTGATTCACTGATACCACCTAAAACAGAAGGGCTTAAATATAAATTTGTGTATGGATCAGAAGTATGATTAAAGTCTATTATACCTCTGAAAACAACCGTTTTTCTTTTATCTGAGTAAACACCTACAGCTATTTCTTTTTCTGTACCATCAAATAAAGCCTGTCTATATATATTATTTATAGTATCAAGATAAACAGCGTTGTTATCATCAACATCTTCTGTTGCAGGAAAATTATCTATTAATTGACCGTTATAAGATCTTTCAAGAAATTGATCATAAATACCAAATCGTTCAAGGTTTTCTTGAAGATGGGGGTGAGCATTAAAGTCATTATTGTGATCATTTATTTCATTAGCTTGAGTATATAAAAATTGATAAATATTATCTACTGAAGTATTTATAATTCTAAAAGAAAATCTTAGTGTTAAAGAGGCTGCAGGTGAATAAAGCTCTGTTATATCCGGTTGGCCAATTGCAAAAAGATATTCAACATCATTTTCATCAAATGCGTAAATATAAATTTCAGCTGCACTTTTTACACCTGATACTGGTAAAGTAGTTATTGCGTCAATTGCATTAGGAGGTATATTACAGTTAATTTGAACCGTGTTTGCATCAACTTTTACAGCACTTGAAATTAAAGATTTAAACCACTCGGAGTTTGATGTAGTTCTTGTTACATCTAAAACACCTGAAGTTTCTGATACACCAAAAGAAGATATTCGTATAAAAAAACCTTGTTCAGCTTGGGCCAGTATTGATTCTTCAACACCTGAGTTCGTTATTACTGAGTTTACTGTACTTGCCATTTTATATCCTTAACTAAAGTCTTTTCTTTCTATATGTTGTTTTGCGTAAGCTTCTTTTTCATAACTAATATTAAAATACGCTATTGATTGATTTCTATATTTCTTATAAAGCATAATATATTCTAATAAGTAATTGAAGTAAAATCTAAACCAACCTAATTTTCTAACCTGATCTATATGAATCATTTCGTGTTGCATCAATTCCTTACTAGGGAACTTATAAGAGTAGAAAATGAAGGGATAAATAGTAATAGCTTCAACTTTTAAAATCTTAGATATTATTGAATTTTTTACATGTTTTACTTTCATTATTCACCTTATTAATATTGCTGTAATACAAGTGCTTGGTTTACACCTGTTACTGAAGATGTGAAGGACAGTCTACCATATCCTCCCGTAGATAGCTCCACGGAGTAAACGTAAGTTGTACCTGATACTACACTATTATCCATAAAAACACCTACATCAGCGTTAGCAGAATATACACCATTAGCTAGAGTCCTAGTATTTCTAGCCCCAACTATTTTTTTAGCTATAAGTGTCCCATCTCGATATATACTAATAGAAGGACCACCAACATAGTCTGTTTCTACACCACCTGTAGATGAATAAGCTATAGCTAATATGTAGTTAGGAATAGTAATAAAAACAGGATTAGTACTAGTTGTTGTAAAAGATGTTGTAAGGTGTGTTAATGTAACAACCGTAGGAGTTATATCATCTACATTCCCAGCAAAAGTATTGAAGGTAGCGGTTTGATTAATAACCTGATTTATACTTGCACCACCTCCACCTATCGGTTTTGCTTCACATTTAAAACCTGCCGTTTCAGCTGAATCCCAAACAATTATTTCATCATTTGCACAAGGTAAAAATGGGATTTGAGTTGTACCGTTACTAGTAATTAAGCCACCTTTAACTGTTATAGAACCCCCACTAACAGGTAGTGTTATAATAGGGTTAAAAGCCGAAAAAGCCTTTACTGTAAAACCTAATAAAAATAAAACTATTACAATTTTCATATTATTCCTTATATTATAAATCAATAATTGTACTATTAACTTCATGTACCTGACATATCATCTGCATTTTAGTTCTAATTTGATTAAAAGTATAACCACTAGGTACACCTACCGAACCTGTTATAAGTTCAGTATTTAATGCTATAGAACCGTTGCTGTCTGTGTCTCTAAAGTGCGCAATAGCAGTACCACTATCTTTAAAAGCATAGGTACACCATGTAGTATTATCTCCTGCAAATTCCTGTCCCGAATATATATCATCAGGTGTATTTGCACCCACATCATAACTTACCGGATCCGTACCACCCATAAGGTCTGTTGGAATAGTCTTTTTTGAACTAAAAAAATCAAAAAAAGTATTTATTTCATTGAAGTCAGTATTTAAGTAATACGCTTGATTACTTGCACTGGCCTCCATTGAAAATCGCATATTAGGGTTTACTTGGGTTCTTTTATAACCTTCGTAACAAATATTTGTAGTTGTTACATTACTATCAAAAGATGAAACCGTTGTGTAACTATAAGAGCATGTTAGTTTTAATCTTGCCCCCGCTGTAACTGTATATGTTTTTATAAATGCAAATTCAACGTCTGTACCATTTGTTACATGAGTAACATCTTCTGTATGTCTGAAGAAATCAAGTAGAACATCGCCTGTTCCTCCTCCTCCCCCACCTACTGGAGTTGTAATACATTTAAACCCATTAGCTGTGAAAGAGTCCCACTCGATTATCTCACCATCAGCACAACCATTAAATAATGTTTGAACTGAACCTGTTCCTGTTAATAAGGAACCTTTAGCCACAGTTAAATTTGTAATAACTGGCAAGGGATCACATCTAAAACCATTTGTTCCTGTCGAATCCCAAACTAATATTTCATTTTGTGGACATGAGAATGTTGAACTTGAAACTCCATTACCTACTAGTAATTGTCCGTTAGAAAGTAAGGGAACTATATTACTGTTATTAGTTACGCATTTAACTCCTGCGGCTTCCGCTGCATCCCATACTAGTATTTCATTATCCAAACAAGTAAATTCACCATTAGTTACACCATCGGAAGTTATCAAAGCACCTTTTGTTAGTAGCTCAATTCCTCCCCCTCCGCTTCCTATTCCGGCCCATTCAGAACCATCCCAAAAATTTAATTCCGATGTATTTGTATTAAAAACTAAGTCACCTACTTCTTGTCCTGTAATTAAATTGATTTCTGCTTGTAACATAGAAGGTGCAGGGTGTGACCCATTTACTGTACTTGTTACAACTAATTGACCTGTGAAGGTTTTTATACCTGCAATAGATTGATTACTTAAAAGGTCTACAACACCATCATTACTTGTAGCTATATCAGTAAAATTAATACCGTCCGTTGTTAGTCGCCATTTACTTAAACTAAAGTCGTACATTATCTTAGGGTTGTTTGCTAGTCCTTGACTACTCTCAATTACAGTATTAGCAGGAACGCCTGTACCTAATTTTAGAGTCGTATCAATTATACTTCTACTACAAGAAGCTAAAATAAATAGTAATATTAAATTAATTAGTTTCATATTTTTTCCTATTCTAAAATATCTTTATCTTCAAAAACACCAAGTCCAGTAGATTTTTGTATATGTAATCTACCACCATCAACTTTTAATCTCCATGAACCTACAGTATTTGGATCACCTAAATTTACAATACCTTTAGATGAAGCGTCTTGATTATCAGACCAAACAAAGAACCAATCTGTACCATCACTCATTAGAGTTTTTGATTCATAAGGGTATTTAAAATAGTAACCTGCAGCACCGTATTGATCTATTAGTTCACCATCATTAGGTAATAGTCTTATTCTTTTACCTACAACATCACCAACACCGTCTTTTATACATACTTTTTTACCAACTTCAGGTGCAGGAAGTGTTACTTCTACAAGTGATTCGGAAGGTGCATGTCTTACTAGATGTACTCTATTTTTTATAGCTTCAAAACTTTCTGTTTCAGTTAACATGTTCCAAAATAAATCACCGTGAGCTATAGGGCTTTCATCATGTAAACCTATCTCTTGCGCTTGTGTGTAAGAGAATCTATATACACTATCAACCGTTACGTTTAATAGTTTTAATTGTATACGCATCTCATACGAACCTTGTGGATCATATGTTTCTGAAAATTCAGGTTGACCTAAAGCAAATATAAATTCATCAACGTTTTCATCTTCACCATAAATGTATACTTCACCAATATTTCTTGGCCCTATAACTGGTAAATTTGTTTGTCTATCAATAGCATTTGGAGGAACAACACAAGTTAATTCAATCGTATTATCATCTATTTTTATTGTATTTGTTACAAGTGTTTTAAACCACAGCAAATTACCTGAGTTTCTATCTTTATCGAAAGCACCTGCAGTTTCTGATATTCCAAAAGAAGTTATCTTTATGAAAAAGCCTGAGTTATTTTGAGCATCAATTGCTTTACCAATACCCTGATTTAAAATTAATGTATTTATTCCGGCCATGACCTATTCCCTTATACTGTTGTAGTCCAAACTCTATACTTCATTTCACCACTTAAAAAGTCAGGTGTATTACCCGAATCATAGCTTATTTGTCCTGTAATTGGATTACAAAAGAAATAGAAGTTACTTAAATTACCAAAAGCAGCGTTATCTTGATCCACTGTACTCATTATAATCATACCATCCGTATCTGTTCTAACACCTTTTAAATTAAGTGTCCTATATTTATCAGAACCTAATGTTACTTTAAATAGTATTGAAACAGTTATATTAAAACTAAATACATTGGCAGGATCAAATATTAAATCAGGTATATCTATAATGGAAGGTGAGTCATTTACTACTGCAACAGAACCTTCATCTTGATCATAAGTTGATTTTGATACTTTATTATTAAAAGCTATCCAGTCTGCTTGAGATAAGAACCCACCCGTGATTGAACTTGCAGGTGATAGTTTATCTTGTTTTGAGTGAAAATTTACCCAGTCTTCTTTTGATATTAAACCGTTTTCTAAATGATCAGAATTTCTTATATCTAAAACTTGAGTAGCTACATCAAGGTTTGCATACTCTGTTTCAGCTGTTTTTGTTAAAGCAACATGTCTATCATTAGTATTTGCGGCTACTTCAATATTTGCAGCTACTCTACTTTCAGTGTAGTACTTGTTTAAAGCACCTTCTGCAACATTATCTGTAGTTTTTGTTGCTAGTTCATTACTAAATAAAATAGGGAATTGAGTTAATGCAATATATCTTGTATCCAATTGAGAGAACGTAACCCTTTTATTTTGATCTGCTACTAAGGCCTCTGTTGGATCGACAATAGGTAAATAAGCCGTTGCATCAATAGATGTGGCTAAAGTTAACTCTGATATTTTTTTATTTCCTGCCATTACGCATCCTCTAGTTTTATATAAAAAGCATTGTCTTCTGTATAAAATTCATAATTCGTTTCTTGTTTTAAATTATTATCGAATAAAGTCGGATTATCAAGTGAATCTTGATCAGAATTAAACTGAATCCTCTTATCCACAGCCGATTTTATTGTCAAAGTTTTAAAAAGCGTTGAAAATTCAAATCGATGTATTTTATCACCTACTGTATGAGCTTGTAACTGAAAAGGTGTAAAATCCGCTTCATAAATTAAATCTAACCACTTTAAAACAGGATAAACGTAATTTCTAGTAAATTCCACTAACGATTCAGCTGACTTAGCTATGTCTACTGTATATGCTGAAGCTAATAAATCAATTGTCATTTTCCATTCATGTGGAATTAAGAAAGAAACTTCTTGTCCAATTACAGCAATTGATTTTAATGTTGATGTTACAGGTTGACCTGATTCGTCATAAATACTTAGCTTTTCACCACTTACATTATCGTTAAAAGTAGTAGCACCTAAATATAATTCGTTGTCAAAAAGGTTATCACCAAATGTAAAATTTATTTGTAGGCTATCACCTTTATTGTGTGTTGAAGGATTTATCGGAACACCACTATTGAAATATTCTAAGTGATCCGTTAAATCAAAAACATCTTCATAAATGTTTAATTGTGCTAATAATCCAATTGCACCTTGACCTGCATCACCATCAAGTGTCATACAAAATTTATATGGTCTTAATTGATATACCGTGTTATTTAAAGTGTATTCCGTACCATCAACGAAAACCTTTCTTGCGTAGTCACCTTGAAAAGTAACACAAACACAGTGATATTCACCATCTTGTAACCCCAATCCGGTTACTGTTTCACTCGCACCACCTAGTAATTCTAGATCACCATTTGGTAAAACAGCTATATATCGGCTTACAAGTGAACCTTCTGATAAGATATAATCTATTTGAGGTGTTTCAGTAGCTATGTTGAACCTATACCAGAAACAAACTGTACCCTCTGAGATATCACTAAACTTATTATTTTGAACTGAAACTAAACCCTGATCAACATCTAGGTTGTAATACGTTTTTGTGACATAACCAATTGGCGTTAAACCTGAATCGCCATAACTTACATCTTTACCTTCTTGGTATTCCCACCATTCAGTTATTTCAAAGTCTAAACCTAGAAATTGAAAAACAGTTTCTAGTCCATCTCTGTGTCCCTTCATTAGTGATATGAAGTTCATGTATTTAATTAATTGTACTAGGTCTTGAGATTCAAACAATGAAAAAATATCTGCAATATATGAGTAACCAAGTTCTTCTAATATTGCTCTTGTAGCTTCAGGATCAAGCTGTGAAGGATCGTTATACTTTTGTATAATATCGTTATAGCCAATCTCAGAATCGTCTAAAATAGCTTGTAACATGTCTAAAACCTTAGCATAAAGGTCTTCATCTCTTAGTCTTTCAGCAATGTATTTTTTTACGTTTTGTATCATTATACTCTTCTTATAATATTATCTGTAAAGTTACTGTTACACTCTTATCAATTAAGAAGTACTCATTCCAGTTTACTTCAATAGTATTTTTAGTTACTTCTCTTGCTGCCCATTTTATTTTTCCATCATCTGTAGTGAACCCTGCAGTGAAGTTCCACGTAGGAGCTACTAGACCACTTTGACTTCTATATTTTACTACCTGATATGCCTTTGTTCCTCCACTTGAAGGAATAACAACATCACCTAAAGCGTAAGAAGTTGCAGCTTGCCAATTAGGTGGTGTACCCACTAAATCAACACATCTCCAAACTAATTCACCATCAACAACTGTCTCAACAACTTCCGTTGGCCATGATGGTTCAACTAAACCTGAATTATTTACTGTAGCTACTGCCACGTAAACAAAACCGTTTAATATATTTGGTATAACAATATCGTCTTCTGTATATTCCGTATTTGGATCCCATTGCGGAAAGTTTTGTCTGTAATCTTCACGACATTCCCAAATGATATCTTTATCAACTATCCTATCTCCAATAGTTTCTGGCCAAACAGGTTCAACTGCATCTGACTTTCTAATGTGAGATAAGAATTCAAATACAATATCGTTGTTAGCTAAGTCCGAAGCAAACTCTATTCTAGAATAATAATTTTCAGCTACCCACTCAGGAGCGTCTACGCTAACTCTGGCAGCTTTTACGTAGTCTTGTCTTTCAATTTGATTCTCAATATAGAAAAGGTCAATCGTTGTTCCCATGTTCTTTTCTTGTGTTTCTAAAATAGATTCGACAAGGGCTAAAACGTCTTCATTAGTTTTCTCGTTTAAGTATACTTGAACATTTAGCTTTAAATCATTTTGAACAGGATCCGTTATGATCGTAGGTTGAACCCCAAAAGGTCTTGCTCTTAAAAGATCGATTTGAAATACATCTTTTTCTATTTCTGTAAACATGTTCAAGTTCTCTCTAACGTAAGAAAGCTGAACTACTGCAGGTGAGTAATCTCTACCTTGTGCACTTAAAATGTCCGTACTTAAAGCTGTGAATAATTTTGCATAGTCATTTCTACCTTTTATAACAAATTTAGTCTCATTATAAAGGGGTGCGTTTATTTTAATTTCTCTTGTTGATTCCTCTTCTTCGTAAACTTTAGATATCTCAACATTATTTATTGCTTGTTCATCTGAAGATACATCATCAACTGTAAACTCTGGGTTAGCTAATTCCACGTATTCAAGAAAGTAAACTGATCCTGTAATATATTTTTGTGTTCCGTTATTTAAGTAAAATAAGTCAAAAGCACCTGTTGCATTTGATATCTGAACAAACTTATCTTCGATTAAATCTACTAGGTTTTTAGTGGGTGCAAGTTCAATACCATCAAGATATAATCTAAAGTCCTCTGATACATTTTGACTTGTAAATCTAAAAGATTGTAGTAAATCAGAGTTAACAACTACTGTTTCATTTTTTACAAATCCAATAACGCACTCAACAAAAGTGTTTACACCTGCATTACATATAGTTGTTTCTTTTACTAGTAAATCAAAGTCTAAAACTGAACCTATAACCTCGTATTTCTGGTATGTTGTAGTTGCTGTAGGGTTTACAGTTAATCTAATATTTGCGTTCTCGCCTCTAAAAACCGAGTAACCTAATTGGTTAGATATAGCTACAGCTGAACTTCTATTTTCAGCATAAGTTAAGTAAGCTTCTCTTCTTCCTGTAATAATTTGGTAAGCTGTGAAAGTACTAACACCTGCTAGTAATTCTATTATTGTTTGACCTGCAGACGCAGCGAAAAAGTCATCCCATTTTAATGCATCCGGTCTTGTTTCTAACCACGATTCAATGTCTGCTTTTGCTTCACTGAAAGATATACTTGTAGGTTCAACTATAAAATTACTTGCC
>Ga0070747_1000062_pt1 | contig 46374 bp, 80 predicted proteins | sample VirMetDEL_Mar_31_FD_77321 | JGI IMG/M metagenome (GOLD analysis project Ga0070747, IMG submission 77321) | Aqueous microbial communities from the Delaware River and Bay under freshwater to marine salinity gradient to study organic matter... | ecosystem: Environmental > Aquatic > Marine > Coastal... | reverse complement strand
CCAGTTGAGCGCGAAGCTGAAACGCTAAATCTACCAGTTACCGGCGCTTACTTGCCTGGTACTTTTGTAACTAAAGCTGCAACAGGTAAAGTTGTTAAAGCTACATCTGGCACTGGTCGCTTGTTGCTATTATCTAACCCTCGCTATTTAGAGCGTGATATTGATACTGCTTATGCTGCTGATGAGACAGGCATTCAATACCGTATCGAGCCAGAGCAAGAATACTATGCGCGCGCTGTAATCGGTAACTATGCAGACCAAGCCGAATTAGCTGTTAATGCTGACGGTGTACTTGCTGCTGCTGTTGCTGGTGATGCTGTTGTTGCATTTGTTGATGGTGCTATTAACTTAGTCACTGCTGGCTTCATGGATGTAGTTATTGCATCTCGATACATCAAAGCTTAAATAGGAGCTAACAAAGATGAAATCAAACAAGATTATTACAGCTAACGGCTCTAGCACTATTAAGCCGATTGGCTACACTAAAGAGCAACAAGCTCTTATGCTTAATCACATTCAGGCATGGAACAAAAACGAAAAGCGTTTAGGTGATCGAATTGGTGTTGATGCCGATGCTGGTTTTGGTGTTGAAACAAACCCATTCGTTGGTAATGCTGCAACCGTGCCACATGATGCTTTTGCTCAGTTTGCTGCTGGCGGTATCGATATTAAGCGCTCAATGCTTGGTATCTTTGACGACTTAGCAAGCGCAGTTACTCGTTCGGTTGACATTGGCGTGATTGTTGACTACTACGCTAAATATAGTGACAACTCTAGTGATGTTAACGTTACTTTAGATGGTCGCGGTAAAGCCAAAACAGACCAAAACACTATCGTTTACGCTGGTACTGCAATCCCAGTAATTGACAACAACGTTTCGTACGGCTGGCGTCAAATGCAAACTCTTATGCGTGGCAACGGTGGCGGCTTAATGCGCGACAATGCAATGCGTAATAAGAATCGTCATATCCTTGAGACGCGTGAAAACATGGCGCTTTACGGATTTGAAGATATTAACGTTGGTGGCTCTACTGTTTACGGCATGCTAACGCACCCAGACCGTAACACGCTTACGCACGGCATTACTATTCAGCAATCTACGCCAAAAGAAATTAAGGCCGCTGTTGTTGGTACTCTTAAAGCTTGTCACGCTGATAACTTTAAGTCTGGCTTTACTGTATACATGAACTGGGATGATTGGTTCTACATTGCATCAGAACAAGACGCACTAGCAGTGGGTACACCAACCGCTACAGGCGCTTTACGCAAAACAGTTGAGCAAGAGTTGTTACAATTGCCAGGTGTTGACCGTATCGTTGCAAGTGACAGCGTACCAGTAGATACAATCATTGCACTTGTGCGTGACAGTGAGTGTGTTGAAATCCTTGATGCTATGCCGCTTACTCAAATCTTACAATTCCGTGCTAATACTACGGATGAGTTTGCATTTAAGAACATGTGTGCGCAGTCTATACAGCTTAAGTCAGACTTCCAGAAGCAAATGGGTCTAGCTGTTGGCTCTAAAGCTTAAGGGGTAAATGATGGCTAAAGTTAAAAAGTTATACGTCGGTAAGAGTTGCGAGCAGTACAAAAACGGCGAAGTGATCGAAGTTGAGCTATCGAAAGATGGCGACTTACCAGCTTCACTGGTTGGTCGTGTACGCGATGCGGTTGAAGGTACTAGCTCTGAAAGTGATGCATTATCGAAAGAAAACGCCGAGCTAAAGAAAGAAGTTGCCGAACTTAAAAAGCAGTTAGCTGCTAAAAAGTAATCTAACTTGCTAATGAAAAGCCCTGCAATTATGCGGGGCTTTTTTGTGGGTATTGCTCTTTTATATTGTCAATAAACATGCGAATACTATCATCTGGCATGCTTGAGTGAGTGCCGGTAATGTAATCATCAGTAAAAACCATAAGCTGGTCTGTTTTGTAATCGTACATGCGTATTTCATATTCAGCCGCAACGCCTACGCTATCTAAATACGCCATTGCTTCATTAGCTGCTTGCTGTAATTCCATCAATCTTCCCCTAAAGCTATTTCGAGTATTTCGTGCATTGGCTTCATCGTATGCAGCGTGCTTATATGAGGGTCACAAACTACCCATTCATTAGCTTTAACAAAGAATGCATACCAAAGGTTGTTGTACTTATTGAAAAACCTACCAGCATGAGTTGAATAAAACTGAGCCACACCTACAGGCTCGCGCTCAATTATTTCAATTGCTTGTTGTTTGTTCATTTTAAATTCTCACCTGTCATACCTAAAGCTTTTGCCATTGCTGCAACGTCTTCTTCGCATATGTAAAATTCACCCTCAATTTCACTTGTCTGCATTTTCAACCTATCACCCTCAACGCTAGCGCGAAATAATCCTTCATCGCTGAACTTGTATGACTCAAAGTCAAAAGGCTTTTCATAATCTCTAGTAACTACGACATCAGCAAAGTCATAATCTCTAGTAACTACGACATCAGCAAAGTCATAAGCCTCAAAGCTCCCGTTAATGTATTTTACCCTAATAGCCGCGCTAATTCCGCCACGAAAGTCTCTGACAGAGTTCACACTCAAGCTTTCAACTTGCTCGCCAATGTCCTCACCACGCAAAAATACTTTGAAACCTTCCATAAATAAACCCTCTAATTAATTTAACCTAACTGTAGTTGATTAATTATAATAAAGCAAGGTGTTTTTATATGGCGTATAATTAAGCTATAAACTTTTATGGGAGTCATGATGGGAATTAAAAGTGCTAGGGGGTTCTATGTCTGAATGCTCAGTGGGTAATATGACAGGTAGGAATTTAGTTGTTGAGTTTGCCGCTGGGTGTGGGGACTTGGTTTTAGCTACAGCGCCATTTAAGGTGTTTGGCTCTATAAACACAAAGCAGTTGGATTTTACCGGCAGTACAACAGACAATAACAGCGACCTGTCTGAGGGTGTAATGTCTCAGCTAGTAACAACACTATCAGCAGAGTTAACGGTAAGTGGGTGGGCAGATAAGCAAGATACAGCGCTTGTTTCAAATCAGCTCGAGCTTACTCAATACTTTATTAATGAGGTGCTTAACGGGAGGCAGCCATCTGGCTGGTTGCATGTGTACGCAGTTGGCTATGCTATTGAGTATTATGTTTTCGTTAATATTACTCAAGGCCCTGGTCTTGGCGGCGGCACAAATGATACGGTTACTTTTTCTATGACTTTCAGCTCAACAGCGACAGGATTTAATGGCGTTGATGCAATTCAAATTGTCGATGCAGCAAATCCGCCTGAGCCAGATTTGGGTCAATTCTCATTCTTAGAACAATTTACTATGGGTTAATATAATGGCTAACAAAGTTAAATTTACATTGCAAAACGCACCAGTTGGGTTATCCAGTATCAATGCGGTTGTGACAAATAAAGAGCAGGACACGCTTTTGTGGTCTGGCGTACATGCTACGACTGGCGGAGCTGTGGAATTAGATATCGGAACCGCTGGCACTGACGGTCAGAATGTTTGGGTGTATGGTAATAACGCAGGCGCGGGTACTGAGTCTACAGCCAATGCATTTGGCGGCTATAGTGTTATTGAGGGGTCTGCGCCTGCTTTGCCATCTTTTGATTATGATGCTGTTGCCTTTGTTGGTGACTCAATTACAAATCAATCGGCAGAGTCGAGGGAAGATAAGCTTGCTTTGGCTTTTGAACAAGCTGGCTTTAACCCTGTTATTGAAGTTTACGGTAGCGGTATTTCAGGGCATACCACAAAAACGTTCACTGAAAAATTCCTAGGTCAAGTTGCGCCAACAACATCAAGCCGAACCCTTTCAGATTACGAAACGCTACTGGCTGGTAAAAAGGTATTATTCATAGATGTATTACGAACCAATGATTGGAAAGAAGTTTGTGTAAATTCCGTCGATTACGCAGTGCAAAAAGCTGAATGTGAAACTTGGACTGCGACACTCGCTAACGCTATTAAAAACTCTAGTTTAGATGCTGACTATGCGATTGCAAGTCAGCCGTATAATGATTGGCGAAACATTAACGTAAGAGGCTCACAAGGTTTCGATATTATAGACGGCAGTGCAGCTCAATACGACCAGACAGTAGCATGGCAATCAGAGGTTGTTGATGCTCTTTGCCAGCAACACTCACCGGATTGGTTTGCTAATGGACGTTGTTTCTTTGATTTCTTCACCGAAACTAGAAACTACTTTAGGTATTGGTTTGGCTCTGATAACGATTCTATACATCCAGATGTAAACACATCAGAGTTATACCGTACATATTTCGCTAACAGATGTTTTGCAGCGTCTGAATCTAATGTTTCAGATATATCAGTTGATGAGCTGTACAGCTACCCAGAGGAAATTAGTTTAGCGATCGGCGAGGAGTGTCTGTTTGACTTCTCTAGGGTTTATGACACCCACGTTGCTGAACAGCAGGGCTACCTTAAAAATTCAAACATTAACATAATATCACTCGCCGATTTAAGAGAAACTACAGTTAAAAAATCTGATGGTTCACTTGTGGGTAATAGATCTTACATGGTGACTTCTGGTATAAATACACGAACGACATCAGGTAGTGGTAACGCGGGGAATGAAACTGTATCCTTGCAAAATCATTATCTATTGAAGAGTGCGTCTTACGTCAACACTGGTGAGACTATGAATATTAATATTTCAGGTCTTACGGCTGGTACTGTATTTGACATGTCTATCGTTGCAGCGTACAACGATGCAGCATCAACGTCCAAAGTTACAGCTAATGGCACTGTTATATCATTAACCACAACACAAGTATCAGGTGGCGTAGCCCCTACGGCTACAGGTTCAGTTACAGTTGATGGCAACGGGGAGATAAACGCAACACTAGAATCACTTGACGGGCTAGGTTTCGGTATGTTATCTGGTTTATCTTTAACCAGAACGGCCTAACAAAACACCGCCATTAATTTGGCGGCACACAATTTTTAAGTGAGGAATTAAAATGGCAGATACTAGACCTGACATAATTGTGCCAAAAGGCGTACCGCTAGATTTATACGCAGCACTTAACGCACAAGCAGGATTCCCAGTAGTAACAGTTGGGGATCAATTATTAGTTGTAAACAAAGGCTCGCTGCCCATTTATTTATGGGCTAAATCCGAAGCGCCAACTAACTTGGTTGGCGGATTACCTATCATTTACAACCAACAAGCTTCAAATAATTTAAACGACTCGGGCGCATTTGTGTCTAGCCCTGTTAGAAATGGATTAATCACGGTGCAAATTATCGAACAGGTTTAATATGACTTGGTATAGATTAGACGAAAAAGGCAGTGTTGAGGGTGATTCACTCTGACAGAAAATAAAACGAGGATTATTTTAAATGAGCTTTAAACTAGGAATAAGCACTGGCGGATTAACTGCTGCTGATGTGCAAGGTATTATAGATGAAAATACAGGCTGGGCGCGCCATGCTGATACGCAATATACGGAAGCATCTGCTTTTGTTGTGCAGTCAGGGCAGACTTTGGCATTGCCTAATAATTCAGGCGAAACTATAACGTCACAACTGCCGACAGGTGTAACTTCATTTTACGACTCCGTAACGGGTAAAATAACACCCGATACTGAGTTAGATAAAATGGTGTTTACGTATAGATTCAAAGCTAAGACTAGCTCAGCATCTAACGCATCATTAAGCTTTGGCATAGATATCGGCGGCACATTTGGGATTATATTCCCTGATAGTCGACTGTTTATTAAGGGCGCAAACACAGAGCAACCATTTAACTTTGTAATGCCAGGCTACGCAGGCGCTACATTTTTAGCTAATGGCGGCATACCAAAAATAACGTCAATAGGTGGTACAGCATCTATTTATGATATTGAGTTGCAGATTGAAAGGACTCAGAAAGGTAGATAGCAAAAAGCCCTCGTTGCGAGGGCTTTGTTTTTATTTATCAGCAAATTGATCCATGCTATTTGTTGCCGCAGTTAATTTAATCTGACCCAAATTCCAAATCCTTTTAACCCAAGACTCGCCGGTGTAATACTTGTCATGGTTGTAAAAGCTGTTTGTTGACTTCTGCAATATGACCTCATTGCCATTAACAACCTCCTTGACAGATGCTAGAAACTTATCATCTTTGCTCTTTCTAGTTTGCACTACAAGAACATCACCAACGGTAGGCACTTGACTGCCGCACAGATTCATGTGATTTAATTTAACCATATCAACACCCCATAAACACAGTTGGATTGCTTTTCTTACCGTCACGCGCTCTATCAATTAGCTTCTTCAGCTTGCGGTTATTATCACGCACGGCAATTAACCACGGTTTATATTGCACGTTAATATTCGCCCAATGATGATATTCATCGTAAACATCCTGCGCCATTCCTGCTTTATATTCTTGTAATGCCATGTTATTTCCCCTCTAAAGTTTCGTTAGTGAAAGGCGTAAATGCCGTTAGATTCAAATTAAAAACATCGCTCTTTTCTAGCTTTGCAGCTTTTAGAATCTGCTCCGTTAGCGGCTCTGAACTATCAAGTGGTAAAACCAGCTAAACCCCCACACAAACTTAGACTGCCCATCATATGCGCCATAATTATAATTTGCATTATAAAAACACTGAACTTTACCTTTCATACTTACTCTCCGCTAATCCAAATAATAAAATCCACCACTTGCAGACCAATACAAAGCGCTACAGCAATAGCACCAAAGAATAATAAGCCGTACTCAGCTAGAAAGTGCAGCATTTAAAGCTCGCCTTTTAATTTTGCTATGAATAGCTGATTGTCGTGACACGTTTCAGCATCTATGAAATTAGCAGGGTCTTTAACCTTCTTGTTGTATATATTTATCAAAAAAGCAATCTCGTCATTAGCCTTACTTAGGCGCTCGCACAGCTCAGGAGCTAGCGCCATCATTCGCGCATTAGCTCGCATTTGCTCTTTATCTACATCAGCATATTGATTTACAATAACCTGAGCTATAGGATTTCCATCTACTTTAATATCAATAAAGTGGTCATTCTCTACAGCCTCCCACTTGCCTTTTGTTATGCTCATAATCTCTACCCTCTCAGTTAAGTTGCACTAAATTTAATTTAAACTTCAAGTGTTGTCAATAATTAATTTTAGATATATACTTAACTCATCTTAATTAGAGGCTGTAAATAAATGACAAAACTATCACAAGAAAAGATTAGCGAATTAAACTTGGTTGGCAGAATTAACAACCGCATGCTAAACGGCATGGGCATTAACTTAGTTAAAGGTGAGTTTGAGCTGCTTCCTAGCACCAGCAAAGACCACCCTATATCAACTGTAGAGCAATTCGATTACTTACTCTCACTACTTAGAAAGGTGTTGTCTGGTGTTAATCCTAGCGATAAACTGATTGAGTCAGCAAGACTTTACCTGTTTGATAGAGATGCTTATGAAAATGAATTACCACATGGCAGCATTATAAAGTATCACGGCAAGCGATTGGCTGTAAAAAGATTGGTGCCAACGCATCATGCTTTATCAAACTGGCCTTCAAGCACGATGTCAAAGATTGAGGTTATGGCTCAGGTAATGGGTGGCAGAGAGGTAAACCGAAAAGTTCAAGCTGCTACAGTTGATTGCATAGATAACGGGGCGGGTATTAACGAGAGCTCATCAAGCAAAGGGGTTACTTATACTCAAGTTAAAAACATGATAAATAAAGTTGAGCAGTTCGATTTAGCTGCAAAGGAATATGGTGATTTATGAGTGACATTCGAAAAAGAGTAAATGCGTTTGCTGTAACCCACTACCCTAAAGTTGATAGTGACAAGCTAATAAATGCAGAGTTTGCCCTGTCAAATAGAGCTTGCCATGCCAATGCTGTAGCGGCATATAGAGCTGGCAGGGGTGATAAGGTTTGGCTTGCTTGGGCTGGTGGGGAGAGGGGTGTAATTCACTTTATCAACTCCAAAGGCGGCAAGTTTTTTGATGAGACTTGGCATGATTACGATGCAAAGCAAAGTTACAGATTGATAAGAGAAATAAAGCCTTGTGAGTTTGACGACATATACGAAATACTTGAGGCTGCAAAGGTCGCATTGATTAGCGCGGTTGGTACAAGATGGCAGCGCTATAGAGTTATGAAAAAGCCGCATGGATTAATTTAATGCTACAATATAGGCTCTATTAATATGATTGAGGATTTTTTGATATGGGTGGAACTTCTAAGCCTAGCCGTCCAGCACAGCAAGGTGGTAACAAGCCAAAATCTAAGTAATGTAATTTTTATTGCCTATATTTTAACTATTAGAAAGTCATACCTATTTGGTATGGCTTTTTTATTATGCGAGATTGTAGTGCTTATTGATTTTATACCATCAAGATTAAGTGCTCCAATATATGGGCTTTCATTTTACTGCGCATACCTTATATCATGGCTATGCATTGCTGGCGTACATATACGCAATACAACAAACAGAAACACCCTTTTGTGCTGTGCTATAATGATTTCATTCTTACTGTTGATGACTTGGGACTCGTATATAAATGCATACACTGAGACGCTTACTTGGCGTAATTATGAGAACATCATTTTGTTCATTCATGTGTGCCTCATTATATCGCTTTATAAACCAAGATCCATCATTGACGATATGGTGGATAAGCTTGCTTGTGCTTTCAGTTTCCTGCGCAATAATTACGCTTTCCTATATTTTTGGTATACTATTAAAAATTGGCAAATCAACAAAAGATTATTATGAGTGATGAAAACGCAGCAGAAATAAGGCACATCAATAAAAATATTGAATCAATGTCAGCGGCAGTAAGTAATCTGGCAAACTCGGTTAATGAGCTTGTAATTCAAGAGCGAGTAAGGGCTGAGCGTGATGCTAATATGGACATTAGACTGACTAAGGTGGAGGATAAAATGGACGACAACCAGCAGTATATTAACTGGGTCGGCGGCATAAAAAAGATATTTGATTCCGTGCTTGTTAAGTGGGGTATCCCTATTTTTTGCATAGGAATTCTAGCTGTTGCAGCAAAAGCGGCAGGAATACCGGTTTTTGGAGGTGCATGATGCATTCAGCTAATGAAATGAATCCAAATATAGATGAGTGCAAGTTGGAAGGGCCGCCTACCGTGCAGTATGTTGGTATAAAATATAACGCAGATACAAGTTCAGATTTCAAATTTGTGATTGGGTTTCTTATTGGTGCAATGATATCTGCATCAATAACCTTTTTATTAATTAAATCATTTGGCTTCATGGGGGTTTGACAATGGCGTTCACATTAGAAACAGTGAAGGCATACGGCGGCACTGGTAACGATATTGTTATTCAAGCCAAGATTGACGCATTTGCAAGTATTTACGCATGCCTCACAAGCTCTTACGATGAAGCTATTGCTGATGATATAGCAAACAGCTACATGGCTGGTACATTGCAAGCAGTGAGCGGTGAGAGTCAAGTAACAAGCCGTAAAGCTCCTAACGGTGCAAGTCGTAACTTCAAGCAAAACAAATACGGTGATTCGGGTGAATATGATAATGCGCTACTAGAGGCTGCATATAAGTCCGATACTAATTTCTGCTTGCCTACTGATGATTCGTATTTCCTTGTTGGCACTGCTGGTACTGTTTACCCTGCGGACAATCCGCAATGAGTATAGAAACTCGCGAAACATCAAATAAAACTGTGACCATATGGTTTAAGCGTACGTCTGGCTTTGGTAATGAAAAAACTACGACTTATGATGTTGTAACTACTCAAGCGTGCTATCAACAAGGTGGCAGCACAAACCGAACTGATACTATGGGAGTTGAGTTTAATCCTCAGTCTACATTTTGGCTTGAGGTGCTTAGTGAAAATCCATCATATGGTGACTTTATAGCTTTAGGAGACCAAAGCTTAATAGCTAAACCCAGTGATGCAGATAAGGCTGAGGCAATACGAATTGTCGCGCTACAGGATTGCTCAGAGCTTGGTGATATTGACGACTTGGAGATTGTTACGTGATTATTTTAGCTGTAATTGCATTGGGTTTTAGCAAGTTAATATATGATGACAGCTGCACTTACTCATATAAGTTCCACAAGATTGACAATGGCAAAGCCATTTACAAACTAACCAAAAGGTGATTACATGATTAAATTTAAAGAAGAAAAATGGACTATTATTTCAGATGACTACGAGCCACTTATTGGTGGCGGCTCAAGCGGCATTGGTGACGACCAAGGTTTAGATTTTTTAGGCTCAGAATTTACAGGACCATAACTATGCCAGTTGTCGGAGCTAATCAAATAAAAGCCAGAATGAAAAGCTTTGTCGGTGATGTTACCAACAAGAAAAGCTTGCAGTTTATTAACGCTGTTGGCGCTCAGGCTGGTATTTTGTCAAAGGAGAAAGCGCCGCTTGAGTTTGGCACGCTGCACAATAGCCAGATGTTTGATGTGACAAAAGGTGTAGGGTATATAAAAGGCACGCTAAGCTACAATACTATGTATGCGTCAATTCTTAACGATGGCGTTTACAAGTGGAAACCAAGAGCGCCAGCAAATAAGAAAGGCCCAGCTTGGAACCCTAACGCGACACCGCACTTTTTAGAATACGGCTTTGAATCACCAGAGGGTAAAGCCAATATTCAGAAATACTTAGAGATATTTAAAATATGACACTACTAGCAGATTTTGAAAGTCAGCGCGTACTAAATCACATTCGGTCAAGTGGGTTGTTGGCTTCATTTACCGACTACCAAGGCAATGCGCAAGGCGCAACGTTAAGCGCATCTGGTATGGTTGATTTGACAGAATTACCGAGCGATCAAAGATTGTTGCAAGTGCGATTAGCTGGCAATGACCAAATAGCAGACGGGTCTGTTAACTTTAGTCAATACCCTGTTAGCGTTTATGTATTTGGTAAAGCTAATCTTGATGATGCGCCAATAGTTACGGGCTTAACTGATGACATTAGAAACTGGTTGCGTAAGAACTTTGCTAGTTCTGACGAGTGCATTATAGCAATTCAGGCGCTAGGAAAAGGTGGGCCATATCCGCTTGATGATAGCCGCCCTTATTGTGAAATACCGTTGATAGTTAAATTTGGTGCCTAGGTTAAGTCTTTTGCTGTTATACCTAAGGTCTTAGCTATTGCTATGGCGTCGTTTTTATGTAGCGTAAAGTAATGCTCAATTCCGCAGTCGTCAAGAGCAAGTTCCATTTTTGAATTGCATAAATTAGAAAACCTAATGTCTTTATCTGAAAATTGATACCGGCTTATTTCAAATGGTTTTATCGGCTTTGATAGCTTAACGCTATAACCCCTAACTACCACCCTTTTCTTTAGCTTTAACCCTACAGCCCACTGATATCCATTGGTGGACTCAAACAATATATCTCCGTCATCATCTTTAAAATAATGCGTAGCCCAATCAGGCGCTAATTTCAATTCTTCTTCTGTTAAATCTCTCATAACTTACCTTTGTTAAGTAAAAACAATTTAATTAAATGTACATCACCACCTTTAAATAGTCAACAAATTAAATTTAATGCAATTAGTGATTGACCTATAAATTTAATTAGACTATTGTTTGTCATGTGCAGCGGTTAGTCACAAGGATTAACAATAAAAATAGCGTCCGGTATATGCGTTGATTTATAGTTTAAGTTAGATGGTTTCCCCTTTTTTCCATTGATGACTATAATGAAATATACAAGCATGGGTTTGAATTTCTCCCGCAGAATCAGTTAACGCGCTGATTGCGAAAGAGCGTTAAAGCAGTTTTTCATTAACTTACTAGATAAGGCGGTGATAATCTCGATGCCATTGTCGATAAAATGGTGTTGTTTAAATACGGTCGCGAGATAGAGTGAGGCAGAATTATGGTGCGGTGGCAATATTGGTTTGCATCACTTGCAGTGTTTTGGTTCGATTCCATAGCCGCACCACCAATCACTTAACAGATATAAATAGAATACAATGGTGTGAGTTTAGCTTAACTGTCAAAGCTGGTAACTTTTAATTACTGTATATCGGTTCAAGTCCGATAGCTCACAACCGGTGCATTCTGTACCAATCAATTTAGATTTAGCCGCTCATTTATTTGGGCGGTCTTTTAAAAGAGTTTATAGGTGTGTGTAATTGTTTTAATGGTAGACTTGCTTAATCTCGTTTAAGCTATGAAAGCGGTTTCGATAGTAACTGCTGGTTCAGGTTCGAGTCATTAATTATCACACAACCCATACACTCTTCTCTATTTCCAACCCTCTAAAACCCACTCTAATCGGTGGGTTTTCTTTTATCTACTCGTAAGTGGTATAATTACACTGAATTAATTCATTTAACTTCGGAGTAATAACATTATGGCTGATTGTTCAGTTGGAAACATGACAGGTCGCAATCTAATCGTAAAATTCGCGGAAGGCTGCGGAGATTTAGATTTGGCGGCTGCAACATTTAAAGTATTTGGTTCAATCAACACAAAGAGCCTAGACTTTACGGGTAACACCACCGACAACACAAGCGATGTATCAGGCGCTGTAAACTCAACATTAGTTACAACGCTGTCAGCAGAAATTACAGTTTCTGGCTGGGCTGATAAATCCGACACCGCATTAGTGTCAAATCAATTAGAGCTAACGCAATATTTTGTTGATGAAGTAATGGCTGGTCGTCAGCCTTGTGGATGGCTTGAGATTTCAGCGCCTGGTTACGGCTTGAAATACAATATCTTCGTTAATATCACGCAAGGCCCTGGCCTAGGCGGTGGCACTAACGATACTGTTACATTTTCAATGACATTTAGCGCTACAGCCACGGGCTTTAATGGCGTTGATGCAATCAAGATAACACCAGTAACTTAAGGGCTTAATCATGCTTTTAAAAAAGTATGGTCACGGCTCTATTGAATACGATGGCGTTAAATACGTCATCGTACCCTCTTTTATTAATATCTCTAAAATTGGCGAGCCGAACGACATAGTAGAAACAATCAAGGGCTTGCATAGTAGCGACCCCCTTGATGTTTACTGTTCAGCGTTTTCTATACTGCAATCATGTTGTGATGAGGACTTTCCGCCTGAATTATTTGGTGACTTATCCGTTACTGATGATGGTATAAACGAATTAGATATTTCACCCGAACAAATTAACGACTTAATTGTGTTGGCCAGCCACTGTATTAAGCATGGGGTTATCGGTGACGTTGAAAGTAAAGGTGAAAAAGGCGAACCACTAACAGAGTTTGACGCATACGAATTTATTGATTTAGCTGTTGAGCATTTTAATTTGAGCTACGACGAAGCAGCAAAAATGACTATGACGCAATTTGTCAGGCGCATGCGTACAAAATACCCTGAACTGCACAAAAAAGTAGAAGCTGGGGAGCGTGACATTGATGGTAAGTCATACGGGCAATTTAGCGCGGCAGCAGAAGCGGCAAAACAACAAGCGGAGTTAAAAAACAATGGCTGAGAACTTAGGCTCGATTAGGTATGACGTAGAGGTTGAAACCTCATCTATGTTGAAAGCTGAGTCAATCGTTGACAAAAGTATAAGCAATCAAGTCAAATCTTTTGATGCTGCCGATAAGGCAATAAGAAGGTTTGAGGCTGCGCAAAAGTCCGCTGGTAAAACTATTAATTCACTTGGTCAAGTAATAGACGCTAACGGCAGTATACTAACAAAGCAAACTCAGCAATACAGAACCTTGGCAAGTGAGGCTGAGAAAAGCTTTGAGAGAGCCAAGATTAGCGCTAAAAACTCTTTTGTTGCTGCATCATCAAGTGCTGACCTACTCAAGCAAAACCTTGAAGCGATGGCTGACAAATCTCTCGCTAAGCTGAATAGCTCTTTTGATGAAATGCAATCAAGAACAACTAGCGCAGTACCAAAGGTTAGCAAGGTTGCGACGGCGGTAAGTAATGCGGGGAAAGCCGCTAATAAATCATCTTTTCAAATGACCAACCTATCATACCAAATACAAGATGTTGCAGTTCAGGCTCAAATGGGAACTAGCGCAGCTATAATATTTGCTCAGCAATTCCCTCAAATGATGGTTGGTATGGGTGCTGCTGCTGGGGCTATAGGTGCTGTTGTTGCAATACTTGGCGGGCTAATAACGGCGATGTCTAACACCAAGACAACAGCACAAATGCTAGAGAAGGCCATCGAGCAAGTTAAAGCTGTAATGACTATTGGTGCAAACGGGCTAATAAACTACACCGACGAACTTAGAGAGCTAAATAAGGTAAGCGAACAGTTAGCTAAGATAAAATTAGCAGAGGCAATATTAAGTCAGAATGAGATAGTAAAGAACTCAGCAAAAGCAATAATAGAGTCCGCAGAGAAAACGTCAAAAGCATATAAATCAACATTTGAAGAGATAAGGTCTCTAACTGAAAGTGTGGCTAATGATATTGGCGGCAATATGGATGATGTAGCTGAGGCTATTTCAGGAAAGTCGCTGAAACTTGGCTCGTCTGCAAGTTACTTGACTACCGATTTAGATCGGATAGCAAAGAAATTTAAAATAACTAGGCTTGAAGCACTCGATCTTGGTTTAGCCATGTCAGACGTAATAAAGAAAGGCGATGCAGGCTCAATAAAGTCACTGCAAAACGTAACGGAAGACTTGGCATCCGCTTACGGCTACTCAAACGAAAAACTAACAAAGCTAACCTCTGGCATGGTTACGCACTTTGTAGCGTCAAAGCAAGCAACAGATGGAGCTAACGGGTTAAAGCTGGCGTTAAATGGAAATGGCGACGCAATTGAAAACAGTAATGAAAAAATAAGCGCGGCAAGAGGATCTATTGCAGAAATGACTCTGGCACTAGTTGAGCAGATAGTTGCGCTTAAAGATGGTGAAAGAGCAGCTCTTTCTTTTAGGCTTCAAATGCAAGGTGCTGACGAAGCTAGCAAAGAGCAAATACTAACGCTATACGATAAAAAGATGGCAATTGAAGCTGATGCAGAAGCAACAAAACAAGCTGCAAAAGATAACGAAGCCTATAAAAAATCAATAGATGACGTTAACGACTCGCTTGATGCATTCTTTGATAAAGAAAGTAGCGACAGCACGCAAAAAGACGATCAACGCAAAGCAACGCTAACAACTCAAGTTCAAAGCGTTGGCTTAACTGACGAGGAAGAGATAAAGGCGCGTTACGAGCGAGAGCTTGAACTACTGAGAGAAGCAGAAGAGCAAGGAATTGAAATACGCGGCACTTACAAAGAAAGGCGCGAGCAGTTAGCACTCGAAGAGTCAGAGGCATTAAAACAAATACAAGGAGGCACCAGCGAGTTTTTAGAAAATGCTTTTGGCAATCTTGACACTCAAATAGCTGGCACGATGGCGCAAGTTGTCACGGGTGCAAAAGATGGGGAAGATGCACTTCGAGGTCTTGCCAATACAATGCTTACCCAGCTAATTGGCGCGGCAGTACAATACGGAGTTGAAATGGTTAAAAATCAGATGCTTGGCAATGTACTAGCAGCATCTGAAAAAGCAAACATACTATCAACAACAGCAACTGGCGTTGCAGCTCAACAAACAGCTACAGCAAGCACGGTAACAGCGGCGGCAACTACGGCAACGGCAGCAGCTCCAGCAGCAGCCCTAACGTCAACGTTTAGTTTTGGCTCTGCTGCGTTAATTGGTGGCGCGGCATTGCTTGGCACGATGGCAATATCAAAAATGATGGCGAGCAGTGGCGGCCGTGAATTTGGTGGTCCTGTAAGCGCTGGCTCTATGTATCGCGTGGGTGAAAAGGGTAAACCTGAGTTTTACAAGGATAACTTAGGCAAGCTTTCAATGATACCAGGGGAGAATGGCGAGGTTATACCGGCGGATAAAATGGGCGGTGGCGGTGGTAGCATGACTGTACAAGTCAATAACTATACGCCGTACCAGGTTTACGTAACGCAAGACCAAGCAACTAACATTGCAAAAGTTGAAATTGGCAATGAAGCGGGTAAGTTACAAAAAGGGCGCGGCAGCATGTATAATGCAATGAAGTCAGGCGGCAACTACTCAAACAATGCAAAGAGGTAATAAATGCCAGTCCCAATAGATTATCCACACGATTTATTACCTGCGCCACTTGTCGGTAAAAAACGCAGTACGCAGCAAAAATATGACGCACGTGAGAACTTTGACGGTAAAATGCTAACCCGCAAAAAGCGCGATAGCTCTACTGTTTATTTTGATGTGTCGTTTTTGATTCCGTACGAAAAAACCCAGCTAATGGCGTTATGGCTTGAGGGTGTTGACGATGCTACACAGTTTAAAATGACGCTAAAAACTGAGGGTGGATTTAATGAGTATGCATGCACATGGAAAGATATTCCGTTAAGCCCTACGGAAAGTAAAGGATATTACACATACTCAGGCACTATCTACGCTGATAAATTATTACAAGGGTGGGAAAATAGCACAGACCAAGAAAAAGATGACTATTGGGATTACCTAATTGCTAATGATTTTTATGACCCGCTTGATATTGCAGTAAACGAAAGGTGGCCCAAACAATGAATGACGAATTAAAGCAGTTTTACGTAACGCAAGATTCTGAAAAGATTGTTTATAATGCATTCATTATTAGCAGCCCGACAATTGGTGAATTTAGATTTGTGATTGACCAATCTGATAACCTAGATTTTTACGTTGACAGTGAAATAAAAGAGTTTACAGGTTGTGCCGCGTCAATTCCTGAGCAATCAATACTATCAAGCGATGATGTTGATAAAGGCGAGGTGTCATTCGACCGAGTGGGATTTGAGGTTGTTAGCAAAATACGCAAGCTTGATAATTCACCAACGTTTGAATCTGTTACTGTCAGATTTTTGACGTACTTGGAGGGCGAGCGAGACGCGCTTTACGACTACTCTGCGTACATGTCTAATTTCACCGCTGGAGCAAGACAAGTTAAACTGTCACTGACAACTGAAAATCTTGAGAAACAAACCAAGGTTAACAAGATATTTGACCCATCTATTTACATTGGTCTAAAGGGGCTATAATGCAGCAGCTAGAATTTATTAATTTAATGATTGGCAAACCGTGGGTAAACCGCGCTGATACAGTTGATGCGGTTGATTGCTATGGGTTAGTTAAGCTATACAAAAGAATGGTTGAAGGTGTTGAATTACCACAGGCCACAGGGTACAAAGAAGGGTTTGCATTTAATAGCATTTGGCGCAGAGAAACCAAACGAGTATGGTGGCAAGTTGGCAAGTGGACAAATGGAGCGATGGTGACTTTCTACGATAACTCTATGCAGGCGGTGCATATTGGAATATGTTTTGGAAATCAACAGGTATTACACGCTCGCGGCAATGAAACGGATGGCGGGAAAGTTGAAATACATTCAATCAGCGTGCTATCAAAAGCATATAAAAACGTAACATTTCACGAGGTAATTAATGGCTAGGCTGATTATACAAGATCAATTAAAATTAAGAGCGCCAGAGGTTTACCCTATAACCGAGCCAATGCGCGTTATTGATGCTGTTAAATTTAAATTCGATAAGATTGACCCCAGCAAAATAACGATACACTTAAATGACAGGCTAGTACCTCCCTACAGCCCCATGATGTTTGAGGTTATAAGTGACAAGGACAGCGTAACTGTAACGCATGAAGTTAAGGGGTTTATGAAGAACTTCGGAAACTTCTTAACGCCGTTTGTGACCGGAATGTTTGATGAAATAGGAAAAATATTTGAGCTTTTAACGCCAGATATCGGATCTAATGGCGAGCAAACAAGTCCAAACAATACTTACTCGTCACAAACAAACGTTTCACGCGCTTACTCTCAGCGCCCGCTAGTTGTTGGCAGCCCTGTTATATACCCAGATTTAATAGGGCAAGCAATTGAGTATTATCAAGATAATATAAAGCAATCAGAGCAGTATTTTGAAGTATGTACTGGCGTTTTAGATGGGGCAACAATTCAAGCTGGAAACACAAATATAGCGAAATTCGGCACAGCAGCAACAGCTTTGTACTATCCTGTTGTTGGCGTAACAACGATACCAAGCTATCGCATAGGGCAAAAAGTTGATGAGGTTGACGGGCAAATAATAAAGGGTACGAATGAGGGCAGTGACGGTGCAACGTATTCATGCACAGAGAGTGCAACAAATTCTAACTATGCTGGAGGTATTTTTGAGACTTACTTAGCTCAAGACTCGCAATCTGATCTATTAAAAGCATCTTTTGACGCTGGTAATGAAAACATAAAGCTGGCATATACAGCATCTATAAGTAATGGCGGGCCGCCAGTGCCAGAATTTGTTGCAGGCACTGGGAAGATATCATCAATAACATTAAATGGCACTGAATATCAGGTTATAGTAGTAGACTTTAACGGGCCTTACTCTGATAGTAGTGACTACTCAGGCCCCTACACTTTCACCAATAAACTAGATAATACAATAGGCCCTTTCTCATGCCCGACTGAATGTGAAAAGCTATTTTTTAATATCAAATTTGACAGAGGTCTAAAAAAAGAAGTGCCAATCAACGTAGTGGTGTATGAGCTTGATTCTAAAGGTGGCGCTAGAACAGGTAACGAGCAGTCTTTTAATGTTACGTATACCGATGACACTGTAGACGCCGTTTATGAAACATTTACTGTAACTCCTACAATTGGCCGCTCTTGGTATGAGTTTGAGATTAAGCGTACAAACGAAGCATCGCAGAACACAAGTGACCCAGACATACCAACGCTGGATGCTGTTTACTGTATACAAGAGCTGGGTGATTATTCTTTCCCAGACGGCGGCACAATGCTATCCGTTAAAATGCCGACAACGCAAATCCCGACAGGCTCAGGCGTTGATAACAAAATAAATCTTGTCGGCGGTCAAATTATGATGCCAAGTTATGACAAATCAACGCAAACAATACTAGCTGATGCGCCAAGCCGTAACTTCGCTGATGCAGTTTTGTTTGTTTGGCGCGACTTCTACAATCAAGACGTTAGCATTCTTAATCTTGATGAGCTTTACACTATAGCTGATTCACTGCCTGAAAACCTAAAAACGTTTGATTATACATTTGATGATGCGAGCAATGGTGTAGGCACGGTGCTGGATACCATCTTAAATGTAGCGCGCGTATATAAATACTGGGACGGTCAACAAATTAGATTCTGGCGTGATGAGGCTGCTCCGTTTAATTCGGCACTGTTAAGTCGCGCTGATTTGGCGGCAGAGTCAGACCGCAATTATTCAATATCTAGATCTAGCTTTGTAAATGGCGAGTACGACAGCGTTCAAATTGAATACATTAACCGCGAAATAAACAAGAAAGCTTACATTTATCGCTCTATCGATGCTGCTGGCACTATTCAAGATGTAGCCGGTGCAAATGCTAAAGAGGTTGTTTTATCAGGCTGTCAAAGCTTGGTTAACGCAACTAATCGCGCTGAACTTGAGATACGAAGAATGCTATATCAGCGCTGGACTTTATCAGATACATTTATCGATGCACACAGATTTTTAGAGCGTGGTGCTGTCGTTTTGTATAATGAAGTATATGAAGGCGGTGACGCATGGGGCGGTGAGATTCTATCGGTTAGCGGTGGTACTGCGACAGTTCGTGAAGAGCTTGAATTACAAAGTGGCAAAACTTACCAAGTTTATTACACTAATGCGCTAGGAGAGGCGGTGGGCCCGCAAACTGTAACTGCGTCATCTAATAATAGTTTTACATGCGGTGATTTATCTCAAGTTTATCTTGAAGGTTTTGAAGGGGGTCGCATGGGTAGTCGTTACTACATCACAGAAATTAACAACACTATAAATAGACGCTGGCGTGTGATGGAGCGAGAAACTGCGGGTTATGATGTTCAAATTAGCATGATAGGCTATGACGAGCGTATTTATGAAGCAGATTGAATTTAAGTTATAATAAAGAAACTTATTAATAAGAGAATTTTAAAATGTCAAAAATAGCAGATGTAGAAGCTAATGCCGCATCACTGGACGGCCTAGTCAATGATAACGCACTAATACCAACGTTAAGAAATGGGCCTAAACCTAGCTACCAATATTTGATTGATGGATGGAATACTGAAATAGCAGCGGCAATTCTTGAGATGAATAAATCACGCGGCTTTCGCGTTGTCGGCACATTCGCGGATGGTTTTGCATACGAGCTATTTAACGATGTTGGAATTGACGCAAACGGCAATAGCTGGATTTACACCGGAGCGGGTGCACCAAGTAAAATTGTAACTGCTGGAACTGTGCCAAGCGCTCCCGACTATCAACAAGTAACATACAATTCAGCTAGCGTAATTTCTAATAATAATGGCGGTAGCGTTCAGGATTTTATGGATGAAAATATAGCAATAAAATCATACATGATAAGCGAGCTTGCACTATACGATTTTACGGTTGGTAGATTCATATATATCACAGAAAGAGATTACGCAAAGTTTAAAGTAGTTACCGGAAAGGCAGCCAACGGTTATGACATTCTAAATGCGGCAAATGGCAAGCAGCTAGAATTAATTATTGATAATGGAGAATTTAATGTCTGTGCGTTTGGCGCTGTGGGTGACGGAGCTACTGATGATTACTTACCAATCCAGCGCGCTAACGTAGCGGCTGTAGAGTACGCTAATAACGTAGGTAACGGCGCAGTTATACTTTACCCACCTAAAGACTTTTACATTACTAGCACTGTAAGCCCGTTGCCAGAGGGTGAGAACACGCTAGATAGATATAACCAAGGACAAGCTGGCACGCTCACTACGAAAGTAGAAAACATAACTATTCGCGGTTACGGTGCTCGCTTAATATGTGACACAGCAACTTTTAGCCCGCTGTTCCCGTTCTGTATGATGACATCAATCGAAGCGGACGACGTGAAAGTTTACGGGTTAAAACTAGAATCTGATTTAAACAATAAGGTTCCTAATTGGATAGACCCTACTAATTACTTTAATCGCGGTGTTCCAACTGTGACGGGTGAAGCTGGTTTCATAGCTATTCGTACCACAGGCTTTAAATTTATAGATTGTCCAGTACACCATTGTGAAGTTGGGCTAGTTATTACGGACGACAGAACATTCACGATACCGACCCCAGACCCTATGAATACTTATCGCTCAGAGGTAAGTGGTTGTGATTTTTATAATTGTTGGCAATTAATGAGCATGACTTACGGAGCCACCGAAGAACTATTGATACACGGTAATAACTTCCGGTACGGATTTATTAAATTAGTACAAGAGTCGGATCAAGGTCGCGCTGTGATGATAACTGCCAACACGTTCCGAGATATTTCAGGTTTTATAACTAACACAAACGACACGCAAATTGTTAATAATACATTTAACAATTTGCTGGGTGGTTTTAGTCTGCAACCTCAAGGTGGTTCAAACCCGTCAACGAACTATAACTACAACCTAACAAACATGTTGATTAAAGATAACACATGTTATAGTGACCACGGAACGGAAGTGGACGGGGAAGCGATAGGTTCGGGGACAGATAAACCATCACAGTTTCTTAGAATCTCAGCGACAGTCGCAGCAACAGCGGGTCAAACGGTGAATATAGAAAACTTACGCATTGAAGGTAACAGCGGTGTTTTATGGGCGCGCGGCGGCACGAGCACCGGAGCGGTAATAAACCGAGACGGCGACGCGATGATCAATATAAAAAGCATGTCAGTAACGGGTAGGAACAAGTTTACTATTAAAGATGGTACAACCGCTACGATATGTCTAGCGCCTAACGCGGCTTTTTCAAATACCACTATCAGCGGTAAAGTTGATATAAGTGATAATTATTTTTCTAGAGAGAACGCTGCATCTGTATGGGAGTTTCAAATGTGGTTCGCATCTTCGACAGAAGAAGCGCTCGTTAAATTTAATGACAATAATGTGGATATGCCGCTATCAATATACAGGGCGGTTACTGTGGGTGGTGTTAGAAACTTTAAATCTAGAGGTAATGAATACAATTTAGGCGCTACATCAATAGGTACTGCTGCGGTGTACTGGATTGGAGGTGTTAAGAATTACGATATTAAAGACAATGACATACATCGGGACGCATCGCTAGGTAACATAGGCTACATTGTATATCATGACGGTTTAACAACGGGTGTTTATAATACTGTAAACGACAAACCTAAAGTAAGCGTTAAAGATAACACTATAAACGTAGCGCAGTTTGTATTTGCCAGTAACGTGGCATTTCCAGTGTCTAGCCAAGGATTCTTTGATTTGTTTGGTAATACAATATCGACGAATACTACAACGGGTTTTCAGACATACCCCACAATCTTAGGGTTTAACGCGTACAATGTAGTAAACCCACATATTAATAACGATCCTTTACCTGTGGGAATACCGCTTGTCCCGCCGTACTTTGTGTGTTGGAACGGCTCATTCACAACCGGAACACCTACAGGGTGGAGGTATAACGGCGCTAACTGGCGTTCAATCTCAACTAACCCATAAAAATAAAGCCCCTTAATTGGGGCCAAGGAGCATATATGAAAAGACCGTTATGCATTTGTGGAAACATGTGCAAGAAAAATGGAATTAGTAAAGTTAATGGTAGGCAACTATACAACAGTTATTGCCGCTCATGCGCTAAGACAAAACATGGTAAAAAAGAAAGAATCAATAAGACTCTTAAAAATAGTTTATGTGAAAGATGTGGTTTTAAACCTGAGCATCCTTGCCAGTTAGATTTAGACCACATTGACGGTAATTCAAATAACAATCATCCTGATAATTACCAAACTTTATGCGCTAATTGTCACAGACTAAAAACGCTTAAAGAGAAGAATTGGTTAGCCCCTTGATTGGGGCTTACTTTTTCATGGCTTATCGGTATTTCACCACTGCATTCATATTCAAAGCAGTATTTTTAATATTCTCGTTAGTCATTTCACTTCCCTAATAACCTTGTTTTATCCTCACTTCCGCGCGTTGTGCCAGTCCAATAAACAACACTTGCAAACCACATTGCTATTAATTGTCCGCCAAAATAGTTAACCATATCTTTATTGCTTGCGGGTATATCAACAAAGAATAGGCAAGCACCGTAGCACACTGCAAGAACAGACATTAAAACCGTTATAACCGCTGGCATGATGCTATTTTTATGGCTGCTACGTGCGTTAGCTTTATCACCTAATTCAGCCTGTAGGGTTTGAAGCTTAATTTCTTGAAGCTGCGTCTTGTGAGTTAATTCAATTTCCTTTAGCTTTACTTGTGCTTCTGGATTACCAGTTAAAAAACCATTGATGGCATCTGGTGTATTTTCAGTGCCAAATTCTGACGATATTAATGCGCCCACACCCGCACCGACAGGACCTAATGCACTACCTAACAGTGGCGCATAGTCCGCAACCTTTTTACCTAACTCTGACCAATTCATAAAAGAACCTTAAATAATGAAACCCAAAACACAGAGCCAATCAAGCTACAAACCAGCACACACTTAACAAATCTTTGCTCTTTGCTCATTCTATAACCCTCGCAAATATAAATATTAAATTGAAAAACACTGACACGCTGAGTAAAAGCATATACCCGCGTTTACAAAATTCAACTCTTCTAAGCGCTTTTTGCAAATCGTGCACGTCATGAGGATCGCATTCCTGCACTTCGGATTCAAGGTTTTCTGCATCAATGTGGGCGGTCATAATTTAACTTCACTTATTTTATTTGCATATAAAGCCGCTGACCATTTAGCAAATGTGCTTGCGCCTAACTCAGTGTTAAACACGCGCTTGTAATAATCATAAAAGTTACGTGAATCAACTTGGCCAACACCTGTTAATTTTGGAAGTGGATTTTGGTCCATTGAGTATTTAAGGCGAGCCATTGCGCAAGCGTATTTTGGTGAGTCAATTAAATCAGAGTGAACAGCTTCAAGATCCTCATCTGCATTATACGTAGGTGCGAGACTAAATATTTCATATTTTAACTTTGACATATCACCGTCAATATCCTGCATAACGTCGCAGTTGGCAAATATATCATCATGCGTAGCTGGCTCCATCTGCCAAACACCAAGCGCGGGACCGTTAATTTGCTTGATGTATTGACCACAGTTAGACTCTATTGCCGCAGTGCATAAAAGTAAAAATGCAGACTCTTTACTGTAATAATTACCGCCCATATATTGCAGTGTTGGTTTAATTATATAATCGTGTAGCTGCTGTGCGTTCATCATTTAACCTCCTTACAATCAGTCGCCATCCAACCGTGACCGCGCTCTAGCTCAGCTTCTTCTTTAGCCATTTTCATTGAGTCGCAATCGTAAATAGTGACATAGCACTTTTCACCATCGGCATTTTTAAGTGTAACTTTGTAGTTATTCATTAACCTCTACTCCAAGATTTTGCGTTTTTAATTCCGTAGTTAATAGCTGAAACAAAGCCGTGATTGCTATTGTACCCTTGGTGATATTCAATGGAGTCACCGCAGCAACACAAACCTTCTGGCACTTTCTTTTTAATCATGTAAATATCGTACCACTCAAGAATTTTACAGGTAAGAAGATTACCAAACATATACCCTTGAATTACCAGCACGGAAAGCATTGCAGGCACTGCCGCTATATTAATTATTAACTCTACATTATTCATTTATAAACCTCATAGGCTTTTCATCGTTGTAAACTTCGGCTTTAATCTCGTAGCTGTGAGCATTTACTATATCATTCACTCGCTCACATTTACGAGCAAGCATAAGGTAAAACTTACGCGCCTTTTTTGCGTTTCCTTCATATTCGGCTTGCTTTGCTTTTACTAGTAGCTCATCAGTCATAAGATTATAATTAATTATGTTGTTTTAATCATAATAGCACGCTATAGTAACAATTCAATAGTTAATTTTAAGAGGGTGTTGATGATGGATAAAAGAGTGAGAAAGTTTGACGGCAAGCACGTAACGCTGCCAAGAAGTAAAGCCAAGCACTTTGTGGCGCTTTTCGAGTTTATAAAGACAAAGACCACGAAACGAGAAAGGTATAGCGAGTACGGGATAAGTCAAGGGGCAATGGAAGCTGTAGAGAGGGGGAATGTTACAGCTAGGACAGGTGAGTTGATACTAGCTGCTTACAATGACATTAAAAACAAAGCCCCATAACGGGGCTTTTTAGTGTGTGGCTTGGTATTTCTCGCGCTGCTCATCCATTCGTTTAACCGTGTCGTCAATTAATGGCTTGCCTGTTTTCTTATCAACGAGTATAGGTGATTGGGAGCAGAGGCAGTTTACGGAATTACCATTCTCACTATAAAACTTTTCAACTTCCTGCTGTGTAAATATATGGCCATGCCGACTCACATGCCACTTTCTGCTGCTTTCAGCAAGCGCACTAAACCATAATTGCTTAAATTCATATGGCGAGTCATCAAATACAGTCTCGTTAACTTCTTTCGTTTTGGCTCGCTGTGCTGTTCTGTAAGCGCCTAAAATCTCAGTCCGTGCGATTCGTTGCGCTCGACTAAATCCAACGCCTACACGCTTTTGCACGTCCGCAGATATTGCACGAATACCTAAACCATCAGCCATGCCGCGCGTTAATGTTTCTGATAGGTCAACTTTCATCGAGTCGGTTAAACCTTTCATTTCATTAAATACACGCCCATAAACCAGTGCTAATGATTGTGTAGCCTGGGGATTGAATTCGTCACTGCTTATTGATTGAATTTGACGCGATACAATTTCACCAACTAGGCTGGGTGTTGACTGATTTTTAATATCTTGAATAGTGTCGTTAATGCCATCGTTATATGCGCTTGATAGGTACGATTGAAAAAACCAATTGGGCGTCATTTTACCGGTGTATGATTCTAAAATTTCATCATACAAAAGGCGCTCAATAAACCCGTTAATCGATTCATAACGCGCTAGGTCTATTTGATATTCATAGTAAGTCGTTTTATTAACTGCAATGCTTGATTTGTGAGTATCAAGCTCACCCTTTGTATTTGTGAAATAAACAAGAGGATTCCATGCCATTGATGCAGACGAATTAACTGCTGATACAGTGCGGTAATTGGATTGGTCAGCAGCAAGTTTGCGCACACCTGTCAAGATGCGCTCAAACCTAACCTTCAATTCACGCTGCTCACGAGATAGGTTTTTCTTTTGATGCGCTGGGTCGGCTGCATCCTTTGGCATGGCTGGCCCGTTTTTAATCTGCTTGATTTTCATTAAGCTTCTCTTTTAAAAGATAACCTTCAAGCATCCATATTTTATTAACAGCATTATCCCTAGCAATCTTAGCACCTAGCTCCTTGTTGAAGTTTTCAGGGCTTGCGCAAGCTGATTCGCCATGCACTGTAAACCCATTTTTCAGCGTAAGAAGGCAGCTTGTGAAGGTACTTCCATCAAATACGTGGAACTGTTCTTTAACCACTAATGACTCAATGTAGCTTTTAGTTACTCTAGGAGCTGTTAAACCTTTGTCTTTGATTTCTTTTTCAATATCATGGTCATTCATATTATTTACCTTGTATATTTATGGATTAATCTGGCGTATTTTCATCGGTCATGTCGTCCAATGTTAATTCAGCTTTAGGCTCTAACGTTTCATATTCGCTTTTAGGCTTTTCTTTATCTGCGCCCGCTGCTTCTCGTATCTCTTCCGTTGTCCAAGGCTCTTCCTCTTGCGCTTCATAAGCAAGTTTGTTTTGCTCAATCATAGACTTGGCATTTGCTAGCTTTTCAGCTTTTGTAGGTTCTGAAATGTCAGGCCATTTAATCGTGATTTCATCGTTAGGCTGTGGCAATACACCCAAGTCAACTAGCCACTGTAAAAACTTAATGATAGTTGGGCCATATTCGTTATTTTGTTCACTGCGTAAACGCTTACTAAATGCGCTTGAATTTTCAGTGCTTGAACGCTCACCCGTCATAAAGCCGATTAACTCAGTAACCGGTATACGCTGAGCTGCGCACGCTTCTTGCATTGCAATAGTGAACGCGCCTGTTGGGTCGGCTATATTTGATTGAAGCGAGCTAACACTTGAACCTGCAAGTTTTAAATAGTTATTTACACCATTCTCAAAGTCGTCGATAGCTTGGTCGATTTCTTCCTTCTTAGCATTCATAGCTTGAGCTGCTTTAGGGTCGTCAGCGCTCATTACGGTTCGTTGCTTGGCGTTTTTGCGATAGCCCTCAGCAGATGCGCCGCGTATCTTATTGCAGTCAAATAACGCGTTAAATGGAGCTTCTAAAACTGGTGTACCTTCGATTTGCGCACCAACCGCATTAGTTACAACAAATACACGACTGCGGTGCAAATTGCGTTGCTCTGCGTTAGTTGTTTGCTTATCTGCAAGTGCTGCGGGGTCTAGCTCATACCATTTAGGCTTATTCCAGTCTTTATCAAAGTAGTCGCTTACGTATTCAGTTGCGCCTTCGCATTGAGTTTGATAAAACGGATTGATTGCCAATACGCTGACGGCTTCGATTAATTCATCCGTTAACTTTGCATCGGCTCTTGATTCGGTAAAGATAGGAACAATAGTTGAGTAATTGCCAAGCCTTGATTGCTTAAACGCTTCACGCATTACACGCCAAAAGTCATATTTGCGTGCAAACTCTTTGAATGCGACCTCAAAGGCGCTGTCTTGCTCGGTATCTTCGTCTGCACCATCAATAACAGTAGGGTGCTCTGAGAAACAACGCTCAGGCACAATATCAACAACAGCCTTAAAGAAGCCTCCGCGATTGTATGCGTTATACATTATGTCAAACGTTAAAGCGTCGGGATAACCATACGATTTTGAATCATCGCGGTTTGTATCGCCAAAATTCACAGGTGATGAAAAAAGATGTGAAAGGTCTCTTGTGCGGCTTTTAGGCTGTGCCATATTTGCCGCAAATGTAGAATTTAATTTATTTTTAAGCATAAAAAAGCCACACGTTAATAGTATGGCTTTATTGTATCATTGATTGTTAAGGTGGGCTATTTTGGCTCAATCCATTCCTCACCCCCATTAACAACAAACACTAGATCGCCTTTTAGCTTTGCAAGCTCTTTGTGTAACTCTGCGTTTTGCTCGATTAGTGATTTGTAAGCTTCATTTGTTTTATGTAGTAACTCATAAAGTTTTATAGCTTCGTCCTTTTCGGTTACTCGACCTTCATGTATTGCTTGAATTACATTAAGATTTTCGTTTATCAGTGATTGGTCAATGCTCATACTGTCACCCCACTATACTCGTTAAAATGCGCCTTGCTCATAATTAAGTTTTGGCATGTTGCAAATAAATGCTTTGTGCTATCTGTAAATTTAATAGGCTTAATTCTATGATCGCCGCCTACCGTATATTTTATTGGCTCTTCAATATTCAATTCGCGCATTACTGATAACTGCCTTTCACGCCAACCTTGATTAATGCCGAAATAATACGGGTGATGCTTTTTATCTTCATCGTTGCAAATCCAGTTTTCCCACATTGCTTTAAGCGTGCATTCTGGCAGTGGGTTTTTCTTGTTTAAATTCATTAGGCATAAGTATTTTTGGTAGTTAATCATTGTTGGTACCTATAAACTTACTTAGGTCAGGTTTAAAGAAGTTTGGGCTCTCTTTTGTAATCTTGCCGTTTTCATCCAGTGGAAAGCCACCATCAGGCATGCGTTTAGAATCGTTAGATGCGATAACTTCATTTAGTGCGCCTATGATATCAAAACCCATATATTGAGCCGTACCAACTGCTGTTACTATTTGATCGCAAAAAGCATCAAGCAAATCAACCTTTCTCTCATTACTCAAAGCAACTTCTGTTAACGTGTGCAAGTAAGGTCTATTGTGATTCTTATATGCGCAGGCAGCTGTGACGACATCACCTCTAAAATCATTAGTGACCTGCAATCCTTCTGCAAACTCTTCCAAGTGGCAACCGTACTGGGTTGCTATATCCTCAATTGTTGGGTTAGGCTTTGCATCTGAAAACCATTTAACTATTGTTTTTATTTCGTTGCTCATTACTTATCCTTTAAAATTTATCTGTTATGTTATTTTCAATTCGATATTGATTTAAGTTAATTCCGAAGTACCGCTTAAACCTATCTCTTATTTCTTTGGTTTCTTTTTTGAATGCCATTGACAGGCTTTTATTGCAAAACCCCTCATCAACAAGCGCTATTAAATTCTGGTACTTTAAAGTACCCCAAGAGTCTTTTTTCATTACCAAGCCACTTTAGCTGTAATTAAGTTATCAATCATTTCGTCCGTTATGCTGTCGGCTTCACTTCCATTTGGAACGGCTAGCCAAGCAACGTTCGTTAGGTGATTTTTATTAAATGACTTAGCAATAAAATCTTTGTGTCGCTGGTCTAAATATTCAGCTAAATCGCTTTGGAACATTTCATGCTTAACTTGCACAGGGTCAACTTTAAAATACTTTTTCCCGTTATCATCTTCACCAATTGCAAGTAACAGTATTTGCCAAAAATGCCTAACTTTAGTTATTGCAAAAACCATTGATGGGCCAACATCTTCTGATTTAAGAGTTTTATAGTTAACCACTTCTGCCGTGTAATCCGATTCAGTACGTTGACTATGCCACACTCCTAAATTCCTAAGCCCAACCTTGGCGCTTTTTAACGCTCCTTTCATTGGGTTGTATTTTTTATTTCTTGATTTAGCCATTTTCCAACTCCTTGCAAAATTCCCACTGTGCATTTAATTTATCTGGCATTTCTTCGTGCTTACCATAGTCGCAAACCTTACCGCACGGACTAACTGCAATACCTTCAATATAATCATCTTGTACGCAGTGCTTAGTAAATATTCCATGGATAGTGCTTGTTGATGGCAAGCCGTATTTATTTTTGGTCTGCTTAAATTTTGTGTTATCCATATAACCAACCCTTTAGTTATTGCGTTTCAGTAAGCAAACTATAATCAATTAATTCAAATAATCAATAATTAATTTAAGTAATGCTTAAACATTTCTTTAGCAAGGGCACTTACATCATCTTTAAATATATGAGGTACTCGCTCTAGTCTTTCTTGGCGCTCTTGTTTTGTATCGCCCTTTGCTACATGGCAAGCCATATTAGCGGTAGACATTAAAAGCCAGTGTTGCACCTCGTCGGGCATTCCGTCAGCGCTTTCATCGCCATCTAAAACACTGTTTAGCATGTCATTTAATTGGTCTATTGTAGCGAGATCCATTTTTTAAACGCCTCCATCGCTCCATCTGCGCCAAGCGCAACACATGCAAACGCTCCTAATTCCTGCGCTGTGGTTAAATATTCCTTTTGTCCAGCTTGCCATTTGCATATAGTGTGGTCACGCCTTTTAAGTTCGCAAACAAATGTTGTCTTGCCTGGTATTATTATGTCGCTAGCGCCTGGCGTCATGCCTTCTGCTTTTTGTCTAACTCGTTGGTTTACACTAGCCTTCCCCTCGTTCCTTATATGCGTAGCAATAACTCCCCACGTTTCAGGGTATTCTCTACGAATACGGTTAAAAAATGTGACTTGCTCTAACGCTTCGCTTGGACACTTTTTATCTCTGAATGAAGTATCACCAAACACTGGCACATTAATATCAAATTTCATCTGCTTCCCCGTTATATCCATAAACATCATAAAATCCACTATCAGAGTTTTTACGGTAACTTATAGTTTTTGGCATTATCTCTCCGCTTTCTGTAGCCTCGCAAAACTGCTTATATTCAGCGTACTTTTTACCGCCCTTTATTGTTGGCATATACCAAATACTAAATTGCCTATACTCTGTAACATAATCAACACGCAAACAATCTTTACCGCTTCGTGTCATTGTCGGTCTAACAGTCCAACCCACCAGTAAATCAGTTTGCAATTGCGTAGGGTCTTTTTTAAACGCTTTAAAATCTGCTTTTAGCTTGTCGTTAGGGTCGATTATTTCACCCTTACATGTCGTACAATAACGCGCGGCTATATCGTTTTCAGCTTCACAGTGAGGGCATGGCTTAAACGTCCACCTGTGCGAGCATTGATCTAGTTCTCCGCTACCATCGGGTCGTAATCTAAAGTGCTGGCATCGTCTACCGTAATGCGCTGGCATAGGGCCGAAGTCTGTAGGTATGGCATTGCCATCTAGGTCAACAAAATAACCGTCTTGGCTAATTTGAAAACCCTCATCGTTTTTCCTGTAGCTGAATTGATTTTCACCGTTACATGAAGGGCATAGGCACGTTAGTGGATCGCCTTTTTCACCTGTTGGCCCTGCTTTTATCTCAGGGTTGAACAAATCACCATCAGGGCAATGTTTATCAACGTTTTCGGCGTAGTCTAAAACTAAACAATCCTCTTTACCATCATCTAGGCGCAACCCTCGACCTATTATTTGTTGCATTAAGCCAACCGACTCAGTAGCGCGCAAAATAGCTATAACGTCAACATGTGGAGCATCAAAACCCGTTGTTAACACTGATACATTAACAAGGTATTTAAAGGCTTGATTCTTAAAGTCCGATATTATTTTTTCACGGTCTCCGCTTGATGTTTTACCGGTTACTATTTTGCTTTTAGCTGGCGGTAACGATGCCATTATTTCTTCAGCATGCTGAATGGTAGCCGCAAAAAACATAACGCCTTTACGGTTTTGACTCTGCTTTATAACATCAGCAACAATCGCCGCTGTCTTTCTTCCATGGCCTACAAACGCTTTATCTATATCTGTATTGTTGTATTTACCCATACTGTTAAGGACTAAGCCGCTTGTATCATAAGAATCAACATTGATAGCACCAACAACTGGCGGTGTTAAAAATCCTTTCTGTATTAAGTAGTGCGCGGTTAAGCGGTAAACCTGTTTTGCAAAGTATGGGTTTTTTGTTGAGCCTTCAAATACAGGTTTATCATTGTGATCTGTTTGGTATATGTACCCATCACCTAGCCTGTACGGTGTCGCGCTTAACCCTATTATTCTTAGTTTTGGGTTGCTTTCTTTCATCTTGTCGATGATGAATTTAATTGTTGGTGTTAATCCATGTGCTTCATCAATTATAACAGCGCAGTAATTGGGGCCAAGTCTATGCGCCGCGTTTTTGACTGTTTGAGGACTACCAAACACCACAGGGTGACGTAAGCATTTAGTGCCAGCACTTGCACTATAAATACTCGCTGGCTCACCTGTTAACAGATATTTTTCACGGTTTTGTATAACAAGCTCTTTTTGCGGCGCTAAGCACATGACGCTTTTGCCGCCGCTTATTTCATAAAGTCTTTTTGCCAACTCCGCTACCACTAGGGACTTACCCGCCCCTGTTGGCAGCTCTATTAAACATGGCTCAACACTTTTACGAACCCACTCCATGGTGACATTGCACGCTTCGTTTTGGTAGTTTCGTAGTTGATACATTATGATAATTTCCAATATTTAGAAGATTTACGGCGGTATTCGTCAGTTTTCACATCAGGACAATGCTTTTTAATAATCTTGGCGTAATCAACAGATCCTTTGCGTTCAATCTGTTTTAAGCTTCTGCCATGGATTAGCGCGTTTTGCTCACCGGCTTTAGCTATTAAGTCGTCTAGCACTTCCTTTTTGCGTTCCTGCGCTCGCTCAATGGCATCGCTTAGCTCGTCGTATTCATCTAGTAGCTTCGCGCAATCAAGAGTTGTTATTTCTTTTAAAGGCGGTTCAAGATGCAATTCGCGCAAGGCTTTAACTTCAAGCGTGTTTAAATATTCTTGATGGAATAACTCAAGGTCAGGCAAGTTTTGTTCTAGCCATTCTAAATCTAGATCAACCACTTCTAATTTAGTGCCATGCTGCGACCACTGAAAAAAATCACATTGCGCTCGACCTGTCACGTAAAGCTGTACTTGTATTTGCGCGTAGTAGTGAGGTTGTTCGTTAATGCTTTTAAATACTGGCGGGTTTTTATCACGTTGTCCGAACGGGCATTTAATTTCTATAAGCTTATGCTCGCCCACAAATCCGTCAGGACTTGCGCCTAACCATCCGTTATCATGTACGTAAAAGCTCGCTTTCTCTACTGTGTTACCAGTTTCTAATTCGTATTCAAAGCAAGCGCCATCCTCGTGAAACGTTCCGTACTCTGTGGCTACGTTGCCTTGGAACTCACTTTCAGCGCCTAAACTATCACGCACCATTCTACGTAAAACGTCGTTAGGCTTCATAAAAGGACTTAACCCAAGGATTGCACCAACTGCGCTGTCTGTTACTAAACCCTTGCGAGCGTTAAACCATTCTTTTGAGCGTTGTTCAATCATTTCTCTAATCTCCGTATTGACTCAAGGTGTGGTATTTCAGGCAATCCATTAAAAATTGACTGCCTTAACGGGTCGTACTTATCGCCTTTAGAGTTTTGACATGCAAGCTTAATAAATAAAGCCTCGTCAACTGTTAGCGTAATATGTACTTTTGTTTCTAATTCTGTTGTTGCCATAGTTAAACCCAGTCTTTTGTTACATAATCGAAAAGTAAATGGGATTTAGTAATGTGCCAGCAATAATTGCCATCCTTAAATAAAACTAAAGAGTCCTCACTCATTTCTAGCCCATCATACTCTTCATCGTACTTGTCAAATTCGTGCTGATAAACAACCAGAGAACACCCTGTTGATGTATCAACATCACCGTGTAGCTCAACATACATTTTTATAATCTTGTCTTTATTTTCCATTTCTATCACCCTCTTGTGGTTAAAAAAGGGCGTTTACACGCCCTTTGCTCCATCACTAAAAACCTACATCATCATCAAAGTCGTTATTTGTTTGTGCTGGCGCTTCGGTTTTAACTTCTGGCGCTGCGGCTGCTTTACCGTTACCTCGCGGGCTAACAGCGCTTACCCAGTTACCGCGTTTTTTCGAGCCATCGTCTTGCTCAATTTCCCATACTTGCAATAGGCCAAGCATTGGCTTATTCACTAAGCAGCGTGTTAAGCTTTCATCCGTTGGCGCTTCACCGCTTGAAAGCAATTTACCGCCGGCGTTTGTATCAATAGCCGCTAACATACGCTTAGCTTTATCTGACTTTTTAGCGTCTTTATCAAAAACACGTAGCTTTTGAAATATCTTGCGGTTTGCAAATTCTTTAGGTTGCAATACGTTCCAGCGCAATGAGATGTATTCTTCACCGTCATAGCTATCAAATTTAGCTTCATCTGGCGCAAATAATACCTGCGTTTTTGCTGGGATTGGCTCAATATCTCCGCCACCTGACTCAAATGAACCTGTTTTTTCGATTGGGTTGTTATCGCTTAGATTCCAAAATGACATAATTATTCTCCTGCTTTTAATGATGGTATAAAGTTAATTAATGGGTTTTCGTTTTTTGGTACAATCAATTCTTCTTCAATGCCATAGCGGTTTTTGCTTACGTTTGCCGCTGTCGCATAACAAATTAGTTGGCGCGTTCCATCGCTTAGTGCTTTTTTACGCTCGCCATCGCCCGTAAGAAACGTTTCAAGCTTTAAGAAACCTACTAGGTCACTATCATCAACATAAGGCGCTACAGACTTTTTACCAAGTCGTAAAGAGTAACGCGTGTAAGGTTCTTGGTCTGGCAGCTCAATTGTTTCTGTGTCAGCGTGCGCTACAAACACAATGTGCATACCCTTACGATCGTTAAGAAGCCCACAAGCTTTACGCACTCGTTGGTGTAAAGCAGCTACAGCAGCTAGGCCAGCACCGTACCCACCTAAAGCCTGGTTGATCGAACGTGGCTTTTTGTGGTCGCTCTCAATAATGTGACTGATAAACAAACGTTCTAAAGCTGTTGCAGAATCAATAACCAGCGTTTTGTATTCATGCTCTTCTTGCAGTAAAGATTTTAATTGCCCCCATAAATCTTCAACCGCTTTAATAACTGGGAACGCATCGGGGCGTATATCTTCTGGCACACCTTGCAAACCGTCCTCTGCACGTATAACAATCGGCTTAGGGAATGTTGCAGCAAGGCTTGTTTTACCTAATCCGCTATCACCGCAGATAGTAACAATGGTCGCTCTATCTTTTGGCTTTGTGATACTTTCTAATAAACTCATAAATTACCTCATTGGGTTGTTTGTCTCTCTTCGACAGGACGAACTATAGCGCACTTAATTTTATCCTGTCAAACATATTTTTAAATTTATTTATTTTATTTGACAAAACACTAAATAAAATAGACAATCGGCCTATCTTATATAAACAGCAGAGATTAAACAAAATGATGACTTTAGAGCAAATTATAAAAAGACTTGAACATGCAAACCTGTCAAAGATAGCTGAGACCGTTGGCACTAGCAGGGCTAATATGTACAACCTTAAACACCAAAAGGTTAACCCTTCTTACGAACTGGTTAAAAAGCTATCTGATTACTTTGAAGAGTTGGAGAAATAAAATGGATCAATATTGGTTTTTAGATGAGGGCATAAAAGTATTCGGTCTTTATGGCGGTGACAAAGATGGTAATTGCGCTTGTGCAAACCCTGAATGTAACGCGGCGTTTAAGCACCCAATCGCATCTAACTGGCAACACACGCCAATGTGGAGCGATGAGCAATTAGAAGTCATGGAAATGTCGGGCCAGTTCGACACAGGCTACGGGGTTATTGTGAACGGTCTCATTATTATTGATGTAGACGCTCGCAACGGTGGTGTTAAGTCATTCGAGAAATTATGCAAGGACTTAAACACAGACTTTTTAGGCATAGCAGGTTTAGCGGTGGCAACCGGTAGCGGTCAAGGGTCAATGCACCTTTACTTTAAAGCACCTGAAGGTGTGCCATTAATGCAGCACCATAAAGAGTATGAAGGTATAGACTTCAAAAGCAGCGGCTTTGTAGTTGGTCCAAACTCTAAACATGCCAGCGGTAACACATACGAAGCGATACACGGCTCACCTGGAGAGTTAGATGACGCACCACAATGTTTAATTGATTTACTTAAAAAGCCAGATACCCACAGAGCTGACTATAAAGGTGCGCCAATTGATGTAACTGACTCAGACATTAGTGAAATGTTATCGTTTGTTGATTCTGATTGTGATCATGAAGTGTGGTATCGCTGCGGAATGGCTGTGCATGATGCAACAAGCGGGGCGGGGTTTGATATATGGGATAATTGGAGCAGTAAAGGTAAAAAGTACCCTGGTAGTGCAGCACTAGAAAAGCGCTGGCATTCATTTGGCAAGTCTGGCTCACCTGTTACCATTGCTACACTAATGCACTACGCAGAAGAGGGCGGCTACCAACAATCAGTAACGTTTAAACCAACGATTGAATTTGAAATAGAGGAAGAAGAAAACAAAAGCGGCTTACCATTTAGCATTGAAGGCGTTGATTTATTGCGTCCGCCTGAGTTTGTGGGCCAGGTAACAAAATGGATCAACGAACAATCGCGCTACCCTCGCGAAAATTTAGCAGTTGCCGCAGCACTTACAGCGGTAGGTAATGTTGTTGGCATGCGATACACGGACGACTTAGACGGAGTTAATGCAAACCTATTTTGCTTCTGTGTTGCTGGCTCGGGTACAGGTAAAGAGGCGGTGCAACAAGCGCAAGCTGCAATCCATAGAGCGGCTGGCATTCATGGCGCTACACACGGCGCGATTAAATCAGAGCAAGAAATTATTCGCAACTTAATACGAAACCAAATGGCAGCGTACATAATAGATGAGGTGGGTATATTCCTACAAAAGATTGCCAACGCGCAAAAGAAAGGCGGCGCGGCTTATCTTGATGGCGTAATAGGCATGATGATGAGCGCGTATTCAAAAGCAGACGGCTTTATGCTTTTAACAGGTGATACTAAAGACGAAGTGCAAAAGGCGATGATGCAAGAGCTGGCAAGCTGTCGCAAATCAGTATCAGAAAACGACGACAAGACCGGCGCATACCAAAGGCGTATACCACAGCTTGAGAGAAGCTTACAGCAAATAGATAACGGTTTAGAGCGCCCATTCCTATCAATGATAGGTTACACAACACCAGTAACGTTTGACGGACTTATAACGCACGAACAAGCAACTAACGGCTTTATTGGTCGCTCACTACTAATTAATGAGCGTGAAACAAACCCACGGGCTAAACGCAGATTTAAAAAAGCGCCAATGCCTGAATCCATGGAATACACATTAAAAGCGCTTTATAGTGGCGGAAGTTTTGATCAAGATTGTAACCGTGTTGAGTATTACGGTCCTAAGATTGAGATAAAAACAGAAGCGCCCGCAGTGAAGATGCTAGACGCAGCACTCGACTGGATTGAGGATGAGGCGGAAAAGCACAAAGAGCGCACAGGCTTAGAAGCCGTTGTTCGTCGTGGCTATGAGATTATGGCTAAGATTAGCTTAATATTGGCAGCGCCTAGCGGAGTTCGTACCAGCGAACATGTTAGGTGGGCATTTGCCATGATGCAGCGCGACATTGAAGAAAAAACGCGCCTAGCGTATGCCAACGAGCGCGAGAAGGATAGCCCGCACCAGGCTATGGCCGCTAAAATATTAAATCTGATTAATTCAGACCATGGTGAAACGTTGGGCGTTATATGTAATCGTTTACGACCAGCTAAAAAAGAAGAGGTAGAAGAAGTGCTAAAAAGCATGGAAGAGAACAATTTAATTAAATCACAACAAACAAAAAGTAAATATAACGGTAAAGTAGCGACAAAGTATTTCTCTGTGCTATAGTGGTTACTCAAACGCTCTTTATAAGAATTTAAAGCCTTGGTAGTAACTAGCTAGTGAAATCCTCACTACGTAGATGTTATTGAAATATAAAGGCTTTTAGGGATTGATAGTAGATAGTGAGAAAAACAGCGTTTTATAATCGCGCTAACAGATAGAAAAATCCTACTATCTACTATCAATCCCAAATTAGGGTTAAAATCCTAATTAAAACAACAACATGTACGTAGTAAGATTTTCACTATCAAGTTACTATCTACTAAGAACCCGCTTAATTGCGGGTTTCGTCGTTTATGGGCTTTCCCTTATATATAAAGAGATATTTTAATCTTTTTCTATAACTACGTTATAAGGTTATAAGGTTATTGTCCTCTCCATGATGACATAGAAATTAACCCAATGGAATAATACAAAAGTATTATTTTTTATTTTTATAAAACACTTTACAACTACAAATAACTAGATTATATTTAATCACAGTTAATTAAACATAAACGGAATAGAGAAATGAAAAAGAATGAATGGTTAAAAGCTAGCGATAAAGAAAAGGCTGAATATCTTTTATCGGCTGAGCTTAAAGTTAAAAAACAGGTTGGCATCCTTGCTGATGCAAAGGTAGGTGATAATTCAGGTGTTTTAATGTTTTGCGTATTTGCTGGTGTTATTCAATTATCAAATTGGCAAGAGTCACAACAAGCGGCAATGGGTGAGGCGATTATGTCTTTAGATAACTGGAAAAAGGAATTATAAAATGAAAAAACTAATACTTACTACAATCGCAGCGGTTACTTTATCTTTTAATGCGAGTGCAAATGTAACGACTTCTGAGTGTGTAGCGCTTGGTGAGCTTGCAAGCACAGCAGTAGAGTTGAGACAGCAAGGTAAAAGTAAAATCATACTGCTAGATGCAATTAGAGCTACTAATGCAGAGGCGCAGTTTAAAGAAATCGGATATATGGCCGTTGACGTTGCTTTTGATTACCCAATACTTGATAGCGTAGAGGCTCAAAAGCAGCTTGGTAAGAATGTCATGATTCAAGTTATCAAAACATGCATGGAGCAATAATGATGAACACATACAAAATTGCATTAACCAGCCATGAAAAGAATATAACCTTTACAGTTGAGGCTAAAACCGAATTTATGGCCTGTAGCATAGCCAAGAAGCGATTTAAATTATTTAGTCAGGCGAATTGTCACGTAGCAGAAGTTAAGCGCTTAAAATCGCGTACAGAGAAGATTATGATATTAGGCTCATTCGCATTATTTGCAGTGGCGTTTGTTATGACAGCTTGGCAGTTGGGAGGTTGATATGGAGAGTTACCCGCAACAACACGAACCTTGGCGTCCTGACTTCCCTCCAATGTGGAATGTAATGTTTAAGGGACTGGTTTTTGATGTTTCAGATAAAGAAATGTCAACTTCCAATAAGCGTAAAAATATTATAACTTTCGAAAGAGCTAGACGGGCAATAAATAAGGCAATGAAAACATGACTAAGCAAAAACAATGCAGAACACGAAGCAACGCCCACTTTAACGGCATACTTACAATGCAAATGATGGGGTACAATCGCGGATATACTTTGGACTTGCCAGCGTGGAAAGTTCGCAACGTTAAATTTAATGTGCATGGGGCTTAGTGCCCCTTTTATTTTTTATGATATACTCAAGGCATATTTTAATTAATTAATTATTTTTAGGTTTTTTTATGGCTGGTAGACCAACAAAGTACAGCGAAGAAGTGGTTGAAACCGCAGAGGATTATATTGTTAATTTCTCTAACTACGGTGATGCAATACCTTCTGTTGTTGGATTGGCTGTTGCCCTAGAGACTCATAGGGATACTATTTACGCTTGGGCAAAGGAGGAAGGTAAAGAAGCATTTTCCGACATTGTCAAGAGATTATCGACAAATCAAGAGCGTAAATTACTTAATGGTGGCCTAGATAATAGCTTTAATCCAACCATTGCCAAGCTGCTACTTGGTAAGCATGGTTACAGCGACAAGCAAGAGACGGACATCACAAGCGGTGGTGAAAAACTACAGCACCCAGGCTACACTATCGTAAATGAGTAAACCTGTTGAGATATTCCCAATATTCAAGGACTACTTGCAACCCGCTCGATTTAAGGTTGCTTACGGTGGCCGAGGTAGCGGGAAGACAAGGACATTTATAACACTGCTAGTTGATAACGTGCTTTACTACGGTTGGCGCGTTGTTTGCTTTCGCGAGGTTATGAAATCACTTGATGACTCTGTTTATCAAGAGATAGTTGAAGAGGTTCACCGCAGGGGATTGGACGCTCATTTCAATATACTGCGTGCTGAAATTCAATGCACTAGCTCAGGTGGCGTATTTAAGTTTGATGGCCTATTTCGTAACCAGCAAAAGATTAAAGGCTACTCAAGCTTTGATTGTGCATTTGTGGAAGAGGCTGCCAACGTAACCGCTGATAGTTGGAAGATGTTAATACCAACACTGCGTAAAGGCGGCTCTGAAATATGGGTATGCTTTAACCCTGAATCACCCCTTGACGATACGTATAGGCGTTTTGTGACTGAGCGAATCTATCCTGATGAGATGGATGGCAAGGCGTATTGCATAAGTAGAAAAGTAAACTACACCGATAATCCACGCTTCCCACAAGAGCTTATTGATGATATGCGATTAATGAAGGAGCACGATCCTGATTTATTCCAGCATGTTTATCTTGGCGAGCCAGTAGCAAACTCTGATTTATCTATTATCCCCCCTAAATGGTTTGCAGCTACTATTGATTTGCATAAGCACCTAGGCATTGAACCAAGTGGCGGTAAAGTTACTGGGTTTGACGTTGCTGATGAGGGTGCAGACTTTAACGCGGCGGCATACGTTCATGGTTGGGTTGTTCAATACCTAGAAGAATGGAAAGATACCGACCCAAATAGCGCAGCTAATCATGTATGGCAAAAGTCTATTGAGTTCGGTAGCGAGGAGGTAATATTTGATGCTATTGGAGTAGGCGCCGGCGCTAAAGGTGAGTTGCGCCATGAAGTTGAGCGTATGGAAATGAGAAGCCAAAAGCCACCGGCTATAACGGCTTATTATGCATCTGGCGCAGTAGCTAACCCTGATGATTTCTACGAGCAAGGCTATAGAGTGGAAAGCATTAAAGCCGAACATGGCATTGACCGCACAAATAAAGATATGTTTACCAACATCAAGGCGCAAGATTATTGGGGGTTGCGTGATAGGTGTTACAACGCATGGAAAGCATTAAACGGCAAGCCATACGATGAGAATAAACTTATTAGCTTTGATAGCGACACGATACCCGAAAAGGTGTTGAGCAAACTTAAAGGCGAGGCTAGTCAACCAAGGCGCGAATACTTAAACGGCAAGCTTAAAGTAGAATCGAAAGAGAAGATGAAAAAACGTGGTGTTAACAGCCCCAATGAATTAGAGGCTGTTATTATGGCGTTTACTACTAGAGAGCAAAACGGATGGGACGATTGGCTTTAGCTAGCCAAACACGTAGATACTTTCATTGTCATTGATGAAATCAAGGCGTAAAGCGTCTAACTGCTTATCTTCCAAGTGAGCACAAAGGTTATCTTGACCATTATCACGAAGCCATTGAATAAAGTCATCTTTGGCATCATGGCTTTCAAATGTGATTGTTAACTGTTCTTTTTTCATATTAAACCTCTTTAGGTGTGATGTTGTATTTTGTTAGTAGCGACTCAAGTATTTCTCCAGCGTCACCACCAGTTACCGAATCTCTACAGATAATATTCCACAACTCATCCCGCAAAGCTTCCTCTGGTGTTTTTGGTTTTTTAATCCAGTCACCAAAGTTAAACGCTGCTAGACCGCATGATTCATGAGTAACCGTTATTACCTTATCATCACCATTAACACATACACCTATGACTCTGCACTTTTTGCCGTTAAACCTTGATTGTTCAAGCAAGTTTACTTTATCGCAAATCAATACATCATCACCAACACAAGGCCATTCTTTACGTTCCGCTACAGGGTCTTTAATGACTCCTACCAATTTGCTTTTAGCATCATCAACGACCTTGCTTAGTAGCTCATCACTGCAACCTGAGTTTTTGCGCAGCTCGTTAGCTTTGTTTCTAGCTGCTTTCAAATCCTGCTCAGGCGCAAACACTAAATTGTAGCCGGCTTCTGGTAGCTCGGTTTTAGGTGGTATAGGGATTGTGATTTGTTTTTCTCCTCGGTTTTTTGCTTGACTCTCATGGTGGAAAGAAAACCAAAGAACCCCATTGTCAGTGTAAAAGTTAAAGCAAACTCCTTTAAAGGTTTGACCGCTTGCGATTTTATGCTTTGCAATCTCTAAGCCTGTGCATTTTGCAGACTCAGCCAGCTCAACAATAAACTCTGCATGTTCTTTTGATTCAACTACTCCCCATGTGTTTGAAAGGTATTCGTGGGTGATGTTTTTAACCATTCCGTTAACAATGTAGTTAACCCATTTACCCTTGCGCTCCCCAGTTAAATGCACCGCATTATGCTTTGCTTTATTTTCATTAAATACAAGAACCGCTATAGATTTGTCATACTCTGGTGTAAAAATTGATGGATATCTCATTTCTCTATTCCTATTAATTAACGTTAATTTTGTTAGTTGATGGTGTATAAATAACACCGTTAGAGTCAACTAAAGCGCCTCTATCAACTAGGCGCTTTAGTTGCATAGCTGATATATTTAAAGCCTTAGATGCAGCGTACATGCTGCGGTATTGGTTGGTTATTTCTGATAGCTCAGCAAGGCTTACTAGCCCTGCTTGCTTTGCTTGCTTTGAGGCGGTCATTTATTGATACTCACATTTTGCAGCAGCGTAACCAACCATAAAAATTCTAAATGCTTTATTAACTTCGCCATTGGCATAAAATGTTACAGAATTAAAGTCATCCTTCGTTAGGTCACCTGAGATATATCCAAAGTTTCCGTTTTTTACTGAGTCCTCAAAGCTAGCTTGCATTTCGTAAAACTCTTTTGTTCCTCTTTTCATTTTCATTCCCCAATTAATAACGCGGTATTGCGCTTCAGTGAGGTTATAATATCAAATCTGTTATCAATAGCAACACTTTTGTGCATATTTATTTAAATTAATTTTAGGTGTTGTTTTTAATTAATTATATGTTTATAGTTAGTGCAAGTTTAATTGAGAGGGTAAGTAATGGAAACCGTAAAGGCAATAGAAGCGGCTGAGGCTGCAACTAATATCAACCGCGATGATTGGATTGATGGCGCAGCTGAGTTGGTAATGAGTGGTGAATATCAATATGACCGCAGCACACCAAAGGGTCAGGAGGCTTTTATATCGCTTGATAATGTCATGGAGGATGTTTTAGGTTTAGATTGTACTAAGGATTTACTGACTAAATGGCTGCATGGGGCTGAATGCTGCGACATGAGAGATATATTCACAACTGCGGTTAGAAGCCTAGTTGCAATTCAACTCATACAAATGGCAGATGATTTCAATATAGGGGTTAAATAACATGAATGGCAAGCAATACGAATCACTAGGTACAGATGTAGAGTTAGCAGAAGCTATGCTTGATAATATTGAAGAGCTATTAGCACAAATAGATGAAAGCGCTATGAGTGATGATAAAAAAGCAGATGCAATTAGCAAGCTTAAATTCACCAAGAAATTCATTAGCGGCTTTGCTGCTCAACTGTAAGGGTTAGATGATGAATAATATTAAATGGGAAGATGGGGCGGTATGTTTTGCCTTTGGTGAACAGTGGCTTTCAGGTGGTTTTAGCATCTTTCTTAATAAAGCTGGCACTAAAGGGGTTGCACCACCAATGGTTATTAATATTCCAGACTTTCAGCTAAACGAAATACGCCAGGGCGATTACATCGAAGCATCTGAGCTAGACACAGAGCAAAAGTATAATGATGCTGTATCTGTGTTTGGGCTGTTTGGGTTTAATCCTTACCTTAATTGTGGACTGGATAACGTTGGGTTTTTAGAGCACGCAAAAAGAAAGGCTTGTGGCTTCTTGATTAAGGATTCTTGCGCGCAGCTTGTATACAATATCAACCATGACTTAGCGAACATTAAGCGAAAAATAACCTACCCGCAACTAATGGCAATCGGTAAATTAAAGCGAGCTATGTTAGATAAGGTTGAGTCTCAATTACTTGAGATTAGCAACACTTCGGAAACTCCGAATAGTTCAGAGCCTAAAAAATCAATCGACTACCTTAACGAATGTATGGAAGTGCAAAAGCAGCGCGGCGAGCAGTACGACTCAAAAGGCACAGGTGAGCGCTCATTTGATGCAGCGGCTAAAGCTTTTAACGCAATGACAGGGCAAAACATAAAAGGCTCTGATGTTTGCTTGATATTAACTTGCGTTAAGGCTGTGCGCCAATACAGCGACCCTACGAGGGTTCACGAGGATAGCTTGTTGGACTTGGTTAGTTACGCATCATTGTGGGCAGAAGAAATAAACAAGGAACTCAAATGATGCAAGTTAAAAAGTTTAATAATTGGCGTTGGTGGGTTTGTTTGCCTGTACTGATTGCTGGGTTTATTGTTCTCTACAGCTTATTTATTATTGGCGAGCTTCTTGTTGTTGTCGGTGGCTTCATACAATCACCATACCACAGCGACGCACCAAAGTGGTTAAAGAAAATGGAGGTGTTCATACATGGAAGAAATACCAACTAACACGCCACTACTATGCAAATTCAATGGCAATGATGGTACTAACGCTGGGTACATTGTTGCCACATATAAAATGGGTCGCTTCTATGCTAATAACGGCTTATTTCCAATTAATCGCGTCACAGGTTGGCGCTTAATAGAAAGCGAGGGGTTTAATGATGTTTAGTTATTACAAAGTAACTACAGACAGCGGGGTTGAATCTATAGTTGAGCTTAGGTCTTCATCTGTATACGACCTATCTCTGTGTGATAATGTAGTTAGTATAGAGTCGCTGGGTTTTTTCGAGGGATTAAAGCATGCAATTAAGGGGTTGTTTAAATGAACCTTAGCTACTACAGGCGACAAATTAAAAACCTAAAGGCTAAGCTAATTGCTAATGCTGACCTATGTAATGAATCAGAGGTTAAGCGCATTAACAAAGAAATAGCTAAGTATGAGAAGTTTATTAGGCAAAATACCACCAATAACCAATAGCTGATATAATAGCCTTATCTAATAACGATAGGGTTTTTTTATGTCAGTTAATAAATTTATAATCAGCACCAATGCAAAGCGGTCGCAGATTGAAAGCACTGAAACGCATTATAAGTTAAAGGGCATCCCGATAACTATAAACGACTCAGTAATGAATGGAGTGCTTTACTCTAAAGAAGAAAACGCAAAGGGCATACCTAGCATTAAGGGTAAGCCGTTTACTATTGACCATCCAGCGGACGAGAACGGCAACTTTATCAGTGCGCTTGAAGGTAATGGCTTGATGGACTACTTTAGCGGTGGCGTTGTTACTAATGCGTATGAGGTTGGCGACGTATGGTATGTTGACGCTGAGATTAAGAAATCATTACTGGCAGCGCAAACCAATGGCAAAGAGTTAACCGAAAAACTTGAAGGTAAAGGCGATTTAGGTGTATCAACTGGACTTTACTTTGAGAATAATCAAGTTGCTGGTACAAACTCATCAGGTCAGGAGTATAGCCGTGTAGCAATGGCGCAGAGCTTTAACCATTTAGCTGCTGTTGATAATCCCGCCGGTGGCAAAGGTACAACTGCTGTATTTAATAGCGGCAATACTTTTGCGTGCAACTTTTCAGACATTAAGTTAGCTAAAAATAAAAGCGAAGATAAGAGAAGCCTTCACATTAAAGCCTGGAATGCGGCTAGGAAAGCGATTGGGTTAAATGCTTTAAGTCACGATGATATTAGGCGAGAAATAAATGCAGCAATAAACCCAAGTTACCCAGAAACTCACAGCAAGTGGGTCGTTGAGGTTTATAATGATTACTTTGTATATGTTGATGACTCTGATGGTGGTGATTACTATCAGCTTAGTTACTCAGTAGTTGGCAGTGATGTAATTGTTAGCGGGGATGCTGAGAAAGTAGAAAAGAAATACGTTAAAGCGGGCAGCTTTGCTAACAATAATCAAACGGGTTACAATAACACTGATTTAAACACAAACCACGAGGCTCCTATTATGGATCGTACTGAAATGCTCGAAGCGCTAGGCTTAGCTACTAATAGCCAGGTCACAGACGATGAGCTTAAAACACTACTAAAAACTAAGCTTGCCGCAAACGCTAGCGAGGTTTTAGACGAAAGCACAGTGACTTCAATTGTTGAAAAAGCTGTTAACGCTGCTGTTAACGCTGCTGTTAAACCATTGCAAGACCAGCTCACAGCCAATGCAGATAAAGAGCTTAACGAAGTTGCTGAGCAAGTCGCAGCGCTTAATAAAGGCTTAGATGCAGAAGACGCTAAAGCATTAGGCTTAACTAAAGCTAAAGCATTCTTAACTGCCAACTCTGCTGAATACGTTGCGGGCGGCTACACAGCTCCACGCGGTCGTGCTTCACAAGTAAATGCTGATAAAGCAGATGCAGAAGCTTGGAATTCAATTGATTTAAATGCTGGCTTAGGGGAGTAATCACATGGCTAACGTAATCTATCGCGGCCCAGTTGAGCGCGAAGCTGAAACGCTAAATCTACCAGTTACCGGCGCTTACTTGCCTGGTACTTTTGTAACTAAAGCTGCAACAGGTAAAGTTGTTAAAGCTACATCTGGCACTGGTCGCTTG
>Ga0070747_1000060_pt1 | contig 47054 bp, 50 predicted proteins | sample VirMetDEL_Mar_31_FD_77321 | JGI IMG/M metagenome (GOLD analysis project Ga0070747, IMG submission 77321) | Aqueous microbial communities from the Delaware River and Bay under freshwater to marine salinity gradient to study organic matter... | ecosystem: Environmental > Aquatic > Marine > Coastal... | reverse complement strand
TCTGCGGTCAGCCTTTAAACTTCGGCCTACACTTACATTGGAAATAATTCTTCCCTTAGTATCTCTGGCGATGTAGCGGTTTCCGAAGCGTTGTCGCTTACCGTATTCTGCGCCGAAGGATTCTGCGTAATCATCATAATCATCATAATCTTTATCTGGATTTTCAAGCATCCACTTCATTCTGTCTAATTCATCAGCAATACCATCTGATTGTAATTGCATTCGGTCATGCCAAGCCATAATCTTATCAAGGACTTGTGCCTTTTTCCTATCAGTATCATAAGTGTTAAGATGTCTTCTCCACGCTTCTTCGTCTTCCTCACCCCAAGAATCATCAATAAAGGATAAAATAGTTAATCTCAGATTCTCTTGAGCATCTATTTCTGCCCCGAAGGATTCTGCCTTTAAAGTCTTATTCATAACTTTAGCAAGATAATGTTCTCCTACACCATTCCAATCGTAAGGGCAATAAAACCAATCGTCATCTTGTAGTTCACATTCATCACCCCAAACATAACTAACTATGTGTTCATTACTGTGCCTTCTTAATCCTGAAGGAACATCTGTGGTATAATAAAATGTGGCGTAATCAGCGTCTTGAATCTTAAAAGTCACTTCCATTTTGTCAAATACTCCCGCGTAAGGGGCAATATCAGGTGTATAATTTAAAGGCACAGTCTTTTCTGCACCATATATGTCGGGGTAGTATTTGGAAAACACTTCATAGATAGCATCGTTTTCCGCTTCTTGTTCGGGGTCATTCGGGTCGTAATCCCCTATGTTTTCTTCAAGAAGCCTCGCCTTAACTTCTAAGATTTCATCCATGTGCTTGTTGTATCTGTCTATTTCGGATTCTGCCCCGTATTCTTCAGGCGGGAAAATAATCCGTGTTGAGATTTGTTCGTTGAAAGGTTTATTTGCATTGTAAGGACTGATGTTCGTTTCAATGTATTCCTGAACATCTTCGTAAGTCAAAAACGGAAGTTCCACCAATTTGCCATTCTTCATTGGGTCTGAAAATGTTAATACATATTCACTCATCGGAATCACCCTTCAGAAACGGGCCTCTAAGTTTATCAGGTAAACCGTGTCCGAAAAGACCCATGTAAAGGAAGGCTACACCTGCAAGCACAGCAGAGTGTTTAACAGCCGTAGCCGTGTCTTGCCCGTAAAGTTTCATAGCACCTAAGCCTACTACACCGATAACAACTGAGTGAACAGCCATAGCAGAATTAGATTCTCCCATCATGCTCTCAGCGTTCCAAGCGTAGTCTGAACGGTCAATGTAATCTCCACGACCCCCACCTACACGGTCAGCGTCTTGATAGAAAGGCTCTATTACAGGATAGCCCTTTTGGTAATTTTGTGGCATTTTAATTCATCTCCTTCAGGGTTGTGTGTCGGCGTTATCAACTTCTGCCTGTTCTTCTTGCGTTTCATCCGCACCACCTGTGTAGGCAGGACAGACATTAGCGTAATGGTTGTCAGCATCCGACATGATACTGTCACCAAACAGAATGTAGTTTCCAAGTAAAGCCGCCGCACCTGTTCCTATGCCGTAAAGAGCCGATTCTTTCATCTCCTCTTTCTTCATCATAAAATGAGCCGCACCTGCACCGAGAACAGCAAATATACCTCCGACTTGTAGGCTTTTGTTTAAACGTGCTTCGCGAGCGTAAGTTTCTGGACTTGCTGTGCAGAAGTCAGGAGAATCAGCGTTCTCTTCTTCGCCTTCAGCGTTTAAAGTCTTAGTGTTTCCACAACAAGCACTCATTTAATCACCTCAAAACTCCGAAAATACATCTGATGGCATAGTGGAAGGGTCAAAAGTTATCTGGGTTGGGCCAGCAACAGGGTTGTAATCGTATTTCACAGGAGCAGGTGCTTCTTGGTTGGCAGACATTCCGCCTTCACCACCTTGAAAACTAACTTCTCCGATGTTGTAGTGAGAAGCCTCTGCTATCTCTCTTTTTGCGATTCTGTTTTCAGCCGAAAATCCACTAACGAGGGATTTACCCATGTCCATTACCTTGTCCCAATGGTAGCCTATTAGTAAAGCCCCACCTAGAACAGCAAGAGATTTCATTGTTTTCATTTCATCAGCCATAGTATCACTTAATTTAAAGTTCACAGAAGGACTATAAGAAGGCTTGGCTTTCGATTCCGCCCTGTAATCTCGTAAGTAGTCCCAAGAACTTGATTCATCATAGGTTAAACGGCCTTGTGGCCCTGCTACTGAGTCTATCAGATCTCTCAAAGAATACTTACCCAGAACAGGCGGGCCTTCTGGCTCTCCGAATCCGTAGGCGTTAAAGTTTTCTGTTCGCCAATGTTTAACCATTTTAGGAGTTATGCGGTGCATCATAGTAGTTCTTTTTTTGAGCAGAGTTCGTTCCGCACCCTTGTTGTGTTCAGGATGATAGTTGGTGAATCTGTTCTTCTTAGGTTTAACGGTAAGATATAAAAAGTTCTTGCCTTTGGGTCGGATGCTTAAAACTTGAGAGGAATATCCTCTGTCCCAGCCAATCCAATCACCTACTTTGAGTTGTTCAGCCCGAACTGCGGTGACACGCCCTACGCCTTGCAGACGAATCCAATCTTTACCAAAGTCTTCAGCCTTTAGGGGGTGGTGCGCCATTTACCCACCTACCGTTCCTCACGACTTTCTTTAAACCTATTAACAGCCCAAAGACCTGCTCCCAATCCTATAAGAGAGCCAATCATCAGTTGAGAGTGTATTTTTTCTTCAGCCGCGTAAGGCTGATAATTACTCAGCGTGTCCATGACTTTTGAAGCCCAAAACATTCCATCTTCATTGAGTTCCCCCCATGAGTCATTGATACGGGGATGGTTAAAACCATAAACCATAGCCTCAATCAATTCTAATTCTCCCTCTTGAAGTGGAAAACGAGGGTCATTTGCAGGGATTGACATAACTTCTTCTGCGGCATCATCGTCATAAATATCATAATTGTCAATTCTTCCACCTGTTAAATAGGAGTATTTTCTAACTAATGCCCCCGAAACAATACCAATTCCTTCAACCTCAACCGAAGGCACAATCTCAAAGCGAGTCATATTCTCTGCCCCGTATCTCTCGTAATGAGAGTCTAACTCATGCTGACCCCAATCGTGTAGGCTCACATTGTCACCGTGACTAGATAATTCATCGTTTAACCAATCGTCAAAAGGCTCTTGTTGGCCGTGAGTCATGGTTTCTTGGTCAGCCCACTCTTTAAAGGATAAGTCGGCTTCAGCCCCGAAGGTTTCAGCCCCCTTTGAAATCATTCTTTCAGCATTCCTTATTGCATCATCAATGTTTGAATAATTTCCACCTTGATACCCCCCTTTTTCATTCACGATTAAAATTAAGCCACCGATTTTATTTTGAATCACTTGATACCCGCTTGGGTGCGACCAATAAATCTGTTCTCCATTGTCGCCACCGACCCATTCATCTTCTTCGGCATCAAAGGTTTCCGCCATATTCATGCCACCTCTAATGTTTTTATCTGCATAGCCATCCATTTCCTTTAATGCTAAGGGGTGGTCTATTGTTGAATCATTCATCCCACCGAGAACATTAATTGCCGTTCTTGCAGTCCTAGCATGATTTTCTGCCTTTTCCTTTGTATCAAAATGTGCAATAGGAATATCTCTCACGCAAACTACATAAGAATAATCATAATCATTTACATCTCTTGGGTTATATTCACGGCCATACCTTCTTGTCCACCAATCCGCATATTTTATTACTTCAACAGGAATAAATCGTGGTGTTGAATCAGCCCCGAAGATTATTCTTTTGAAATCTTCATCTGTATAATCCTCCCTAAGTATTCTTTCTTGAAAATCTTCAAATGATTCAGGATTATCACCTGTGAAATCATCTAAATATTCATTGTAATATTCTTCTAAACCTTCCATATATCCCATATCACCTGCAATCCAACCATCTCCAATCATTATTATTTTGAAATCTTCAAAAGATTCAGCCCCAAAGGATTCTGCAAAATAAGGGAAATCATATATCTCGTCACTACCAATCCAATTCCACAAAGAATCGTAATTAGTGAATCTTATATTTTTTTCACCCCATCCCTTGCTACTTGCTGTCCACCAATATCCTGTTGGAGATTGTCTGGATGGCATAATAGATGTGGAATCAGGAACTCTTTTGAGATAGAGAGTGAAAACATTGGAGAAATCATTTTTCTCATGTGACCATGTAGGAGTCGTAGCGACTATTTCTGTGGGCTGTTCTCCGATAGGTGGTTGGCGGTATTGAAGCGTCCATTCACCACCATTATTATCAATCTTTGTCGTAGTAATTGTTTCAGCCCCGAAGGATTCTGCTCTTTGGTCAGCAGGAACACGGCCACGCTCCTCAAAGTAGGCTCGCTCGATTCCACCTAACATAGAGTCTTCAGGGGGAGTCCAAGTCTTCTTGTCCTTTAAATCAGGCCACTTTTGGTTTAAGAGGTTTAAATGTTCAGGGTCAGTAGCAGAGCGAACCTTTAAATCGAAACTCTGAGCAATCTCAAAAACGACACCTTCTAAACAAGCGTTAGTCGGATAAAGCCCATCGTAGCGGTAATGACCACTAATCACATTAGCCTCGTAAGCGTCCCTGTCCAGACCTACTACAACTCCGTAGTTGTCTTGAGGGTCGAACATAGACTCATCTCTAGGGTTCATAGTGGAACGAAGAACTACTAACAAAGGTGTTCTTATGTCTTCGTAATACTCTTTCCACTTGCGAACCACCTTTCTGTAAGTTGTGTCGTAATCGCCGTGTCCACCAGAAACTAAAAGTATCGCTACATCAGCAGGTTGTGAAATAATCTCATTAATATCCGAGATTAAACCGACTGAATCTCCTAAGACTACTTGCACACCTTCGGCTTGCTCAAACATAGACTTGGCTTCTTCTGCTAAAGTGGAAGTCCATTTCTTCTTGTCACGCTGTTGAGTGAAACCTGTCTTTAAAGGTGTGGGTGCGGATAAATCTAAATCTAAAAGTTCCACAGGAATCTGATAATAACGGAATCTGTCTTCCAAGAGATTCATAAACGTGGATTTTCCAGAGTGAGGTGGGCCACCAATAATAATTCTAAGAGGCTTATCAACAGTAAACTCAATGTTGTCGCCACCTAGTCGCTCTCCAATATCGGCCATGTTAATCTCTCCTAGTGTTATACAGTCCTAATGCTACGCCTATGGACGCACCTAATACTATTAATCTAGCAAGACTAAATGAATCTATGCTTTCAGCACTTAAACGCGATTGGGCTAGGGGGTCGTAAACGACTTCATCGTAAGCGGCAGTTCCTTGTGGCCCTGCTATGGAGGAAACGAGTTCGGCTTTAGTGTAAGAGGAAAGGTCAGGGGCTACTTTGTAGGAGTTAAAGGATTCTGCTTTTTGTTCTCCCACTTCTAAAATATTCCATTTACTACGACACATATTACAAGAGCAACAACTAATACACAATTCTTCACCAGAACTTGAACATAAAGGCAATCCCCTCCAATAACCATCAGGAGTATCACAAGATACGCATTCTTCAGCCCCGAAGGATTCTGCATAATATGGCGAACCGATTTTTGCATCAGGGTCATATCCCATTCCTTCACCCCATTCGCCCATATCTTCCTCTTGCTTTCTTGCTATTTTGGCTAATTGAGGGCTTAATTTTGTGCTGTGTTCTATCGTGTTGATGATTAATTGCATCATTTTGGCCTTGCCATGTTTTTTCACTATATCATCATTCCAAATTATAATTTCAAAATCATCTAAACTTGACTTATCAACGGCTTCTAATTCATCTCTATATTCTTCCCACCATTCTTCAGCCCCGAAGGATTCTGCCCCGAAAGTTCGGATTCTCCCTGAAGGCGTGTATTTCAATTGGGCTTGCACTTCCGCCCATTGAGCCAAACTTAAACCTCCAACTCTATCTTTGAGTAATTTATTTGAAGATAAGAGTTTTTGGAGTTTGACATTCTTTATTTTTAATAATTTATTCAGAGCAATTTCTCTATCATTGTATAGGTTATCAATTAGATTTTGAATACGAGTAGTGTGCCACCCTTCGGCATTGAAGGATTCTGCACCATAATATTTGATTTTCCAATTTTTTATTTCCAGACTTGTTTTGGGGTCATAAGCGTATTCGCAAGTATTACAAACATAAAAACGGAAGTCTTGCGGTCTTTCGCCTTTCGTATAATCCATCTCCCGTTTCTTATAGCCCGTCATCCATGTTCTGTTAGTTTGACAAGCAGGACAATACATTCTTTTTCCTGTTGTAGCCGCGAAGGATTCTGCATCCATCCACCCTGTTTTATTTTTGTATTGTTTTACCAAATTAGAAAGTTTAGAATTGTTCCCGTTGTTTTCGTTCCATTCTTCAATGTCTAAAACGACATTGGAATAATCATCTTCATATTGATGTAGGAACTTGTCATTAACGGCAAACTCCATCCATTCAATTCTTTCTTCTAATGAATCAAAAGAAGGTTCATAATCACCTTCAGCACCGAAGGATTCTGCGTAGTAGTCCTTAAGCAACCATTTTAAATTACCATCAGTCAGCATTTGGTCATAATTGCCATCTTGTATCATACGAAATACCAAAGCCCTCTTTGCATCCTCTAACTTTGGGAATGCTCCAATAAGCAAAGATGCGGGGTCATTAGAAATTACCATTTCACCGCTTGGATTTAACCTACGGCTGGTGGGCTTAGTAAAGTTATCTCTCAAAGAATTATCATCATAGACCATAGCCCTAAACCAATCATTTGTTCCTGGCGAACGATAGATACGATATGTGAATCCATCCTCGGAAGCATCGTCATAACCCTTTATCCCGTAATAACCATTCAGCCGCCGAGAATGACGAATAGGAATTGCTTCAGCCCCGAAGGATTCTGCACTATACAAATAATGAACACACCTGGGAGTATTACAAGTCACACCCATTGAGTTAGGGTGAGATTTATCAACAGGTTTATCGTTGCAGACAATACATAAACTCTCGGCAGAGAAGCGACCGTATTTTTCAACCCAATCCTGATAAATCTCAGGTTCGTTGATTTGAAGGTAGCGTTCTTGCTTCTTAGATTTAAACGGCATTCAATTCACTCCTTAAAACGGAGTCATTGAACCTTCTGGGCCGAAACTGCGACCAGATGAAACCCCTAATGGCCCCATGTTGCGAGAGTTTCCTGCAAGTAAATTAGCGTGTGCGCCAATTCCCATGTCCGAACCCATTGTTGGTGGTAAAACAGGTTTAACTTCCATGCTCATAGGGGAAGCACTAACGCGAGGTATGCGAGGCATATTGATTCGTGGTGGTGCAGGTCTTAGAGGAACAGAGATAATTGGTTCACTTCTTGTTGTAGTAGGAACGCGATATTGTGGGCCTTGAACATTAGCAGGTTGAGGTCTGATAGAGATACTTGCTTTCTCGCTAAAGGGACTTCCACCGTAAACAGCGTCCACACCGTGATTAGTAGGTAGTTGGTCAAGCATAACTTCGTGTCTTGCTATGTCTAACATACTTACATCAAGACGGTTTCCAGAACCATACATCTCAATAGTGTGAGCAGGTCTGAAACCTATTGGTTCGTCTGGACTTAAACCTTGACCTATCATAGAAAAGTCTTCAATGTTCCTATTTACTGATTGCATAGGGGATTCTGCTCGGAAAGAAGAAACTCTTACATCAGGTAGTTTAGATAGATTTCTAAAGTTAGAAGCCATAGGCATAGCACCTGCACCCGCCATAGTATCAACCACTACGGTTGGCTCTGGGCTAATAGGTCTGATGTGAAGACCTGCCATAGCAGTTTTAGCGTTGTGAGCAGGTAAAGAATCGCGGGATATATCCACGCTATCGAATTGGGGCATATTTGGTGTGTAAGGGCCAGCAGGTAAAACATGGCTTCCGCCAATGGTCTGAGTTTTCGGTATTGTTATTCCACGCATGGGGATTCCGTTATATCCTGACATTTAAGACACCTTTCAGTTATTACTATCCTGCACGACTATATGAAGGCTCGCACCTTCTTGAGCAGAAAATCAATTCCACTAATAAGTATTTTCTCAGACCACACCTTTTAGGAACGCCTTTTACGAGTCGTCTTCTTCGTCCTCGCAGGGGGTTTAGCAGGAATTACATCATCAGGGTTCTCGACTCGCAATCCAGAGTAAAAGAATCCTTCCACTCTCTCGTCTTTAGGGCCTCGCACCCACCACATTTGATGCCACACGTAAGTTATTTTTCTGTTGCCAACTGCTTTGGCTTCCACCGTGAAATGCCGCCCTGTGGCGTGAACCATTACTTTTGTTATTCTCATATTTCCTTTTTGGGGGAGATACTTGTGAAACGCCGAACCAAAACACTTTCTTAAAGTGGAAGAGGCCAAAGTTTGACCTTTCTTCCAATTACAGTCCACAGGTGGTTGCGGTTCAACTACTGTCGGCTCTTTACTAAATCTGCTTTCTGCTTCTTCTGCCATTAACCTTACGAGTGAGGCTTCACATATAACTGTTGCGGTAGTTAGTGTTAATGAGTAGGTTAATTTAGTCGTGTGGTAGTATAAGGTTATGGACGGCATCAAGCGAATCCCTTTGCGAGATGCTAATGAATACACTCTCATCACAGAAGTCGTCAATCCCATGATAAACGCTCTGGAATCCAAACTTGATGCTAACTTAGCGGCGGTGGAAGACTTCTGGGAACTAAAGTATGCTAAAGAAGGTGAATCACCTCAACAACAAAACCGAGTGCTGTTGAAAAGATACTTACAAAGTTTAAAGATTAGGATTCACAGTTTAATGGGTAATGATATGGGAGGTGATTACGCTTTTGATGACTGTCTTAAGACAGTAAAGAAGAACTATTTAGAGTGTGATTATTTTCCAGACCATTCTCATTGGAACTTCACATTTGGAGAAGGAGGGATGGGGCGGGATATTAACACCGAAAGCCCTGTTTATTTTATCTCACCCTTCACCGTAGTTAAACCTCAACTTAAAGGCAACTACAACGACACAGCAGATTTTCTAAAGGCATCGGAAGTCTTGACCATAAGCAAACCTGTTAATAGAGGGGTTGTGGACGCTACTTATTTGGAAATCCCACCCCTTTATTGGATGAGAATAGATTGGAACAGACTTTCCCCTGAGTCAAACTTGAATTGTCAAAAATGGACTGACCTGTTAAGTGCTAAGTGGGGTGACGAAACCACCGTTTCAGATTTAGATACAGAAGATAAAATAAGGGTTGTCAATGTGTATAAGTTAGTTCAATTTTTCGATGACCCTAAAAATCCTATGTGTGAGGATAGTAAAGCGAACCCTGTAATCCGCGATATGCTATTCAAACTCAGTTTCGCCGCCATACCTACGAAAGAGGGGTATCGCCTCGCTCCTGCGAGTTTTACGACTATCCACCTAAATCAAAGAATAGAGAAAGAAAGGGGGCTATCCTACTTCTTAGAAAATCTGAATATAGATGATAGTATATTAGAAGTAATAAACAACTATCCAGCACAAGGTCTGTTTAATTGGTTTAACCTTTGAAGACCCTCGCAGCCCCTCGTAAATCACAGTCCAAAACTAATGGGTATTCAGTAATTTTCTCCTTACGAGAGGGGGTTTGGGGAAACGGATGGTTAATCCTTGTGTTTCCTAACTATACTAAGGAATCCTAGTATATTAATGTTAGTATTTTCAGTTATTTCACACTTCTAACGCTTCTAACCATCGAGATTGTTCGGCTAACATCTGAGGATTTTCGGTAGGAGTAGGAACTTTCAGAACCAAAAATAGACCCCCTGCTGTGAGGAGGACGGCACTTAAAACTTTGATTGACTGAAGAAAGGGAGAATCGTCTTCAGTAGGCATTAGATTACGGGCTTCGCTTGCTAAATCAGCAGACCACCCTTCTTCTTCTATCCCATCATAAGAAAACGGACTGAAGTAAGCCCCTGTTTTTGAGTCCCATGACTTCTCCACCACATTATCTGATTCAGCGTCCCACAGTTCATAGTCATCAGCACTCCAATCCGCGTCTATTAAGTCCTCAAAAGAAGTGGCGTTGTTAGTGTTGGCTATATGGTTATGAGAGTTTTGGTGTGCAGGTGTGTCGGCTCTTTTGGATTCTTTCTTATCACCCTCCATAAGAGAATAAGGGTTATAGTCCTCCCCCTCATCAAAATGAACCCTCATGTTTCCGACTGTGTGAGGATTTTCTCTCCTGCCTACGGGCGACCACTCAGGACTGTGATTCTTAACTTGCACAACTACGTTCTCCCCTGAATGTTCAGTAGCCCTATCAGAACGGGCGGCAGTAATTAAATAATGTTGTCTTGTGCCTGTCATATCAGGAACAAGAGATGGTGAGTAAATCAAGAGTTCTCCTGTGTCGAAATTACGAATCTTATCTAACAAACTGTTAGTCGCTTGCCTGTCTGTTCCTTGAGCGATTTGCTCTTTAACAGCCATCAAATCTCTAGTTTGGATAACACCGTGAATTATGTGGATTGTGCATTGAGTAAGAGCAGGTTTAGCGATTTCACTCGGTCTTTGAGAAATCAAACAAACTCCATAACCGTATTGCCTTCCCTTCTTGCACATCTTAACGATAGGGCCGTAGGATTCTAAAGATGGTTTTTGCTGGGGAACTAAATCTTGACACTCCTCAAAGAAAGTCATTATTCCGCGACCCATCCTTTTCTTGAACATGGCTTCAACATACTCGGCCACTATCTTCTGAGTAGTTTGGTCATCAATGTGAGAACAATCAATAACTGCACTCATATCAGGATTAGCCTCAATCTCATCCACGAATCTTTCCATGTTAGGATGAAGTTCCATAGTAGGAACTATTTCCACTACATTAGGAAGTTGCTTTAAACCTTTATGTGCTCCTAAAGCATCGAAACAGATAAACTGCAAACCTAATCTAGCAAACTCCTCCATTATTACGCCTGTCGTCCAAGACTTACCACTTCCAGATAAACCTGTTATGAACATTTTAGCGTAAACAATCTCTGGGGGGAAGGCGGCTTCTCTGGAAAGCATAATCATTGGCTTGTTGGCTAAAGAATCATGCACCGAGTTTCCCCAAGATGTAGTCGTTAAACTTTTCTGATTGGAATCCACAATGTGTTCAAAGGAATTGGAGGGTTTAGCAGAGTAGTCGGAGGGTAATGCAGGTGGTATCTCAAACTCTTTAGAAGCCTCTGTGGTTTCCACAGGTTCAGAGCGAGTTTCGTTTAAATTAAAGTCCGAATCATCCATCATAGTAAAACCACACTCTTATTTAACGCTACAACTATTTGGTCTTAATTGTTCTCAGAAAGATATTCCTTTCCCTCCGCAACAGATTTCTCCTTCCCCATTCATGTTCTTGATAAACTCGTTCAACCTTAAAGCCACATCTATCAGATTACCCCCTTGTTCTGTCATAATGACTTCCAAACTCAAGAAACACTTTTCATATTCTTCGGCAGGATAACCCTCCCCGATATACTGCACGAAAGCGGCACGTATGAGAGGCAAATAACCAATCTTGCTTTTAACTCTCTGTGCTCCCCTTTCACTAAGTGTCTGAATAAGAATAACAGGGCCGAACTCTTGACTGTATTTCTTAGCCCAATACCAAAATCCTGTTGATGTTGCAGATTCTTTCCCATCCTCACTCATTTTTTGAGTTTTTAATTTAGGTTTATCTGGGTCGCCCCCCAATAACTCATAATATTGTGGCTGAACAGTTAAATCACTAGGGTAGCAATCACTTAAGAAAATACAAGGGGCAGTTGTAATTTCAGTTCCTTTCATTTGTTCTTTCATGTAATAATACATTCGTGCCATTCCACACCCACTCTCCGTTGAACCCATATAACTCCACAATTCTGCATCATTAAGAGAAACACATTCGTTGATAGAAGCCATAGCACCTTGATAATCCTTCCTCTGTTGAGGATTTTCACCCCAAATCAAACGAGTGCTATTATTGACCGTTTGCCAATATGAAGAACTGCTTTCACTTAGTAATGCCTCAGTATTAACTTGAGAAATGCTCGTTGTTCCACCCGAACTACCATATCCTGCAATAGCAAAAGTGTGACCTCCATCTCGACAACCGTTTATCATAATTGAACACATACTCATGGCGGCCTCTCTAAGACTTACTTCTCTTTTCGCACCATTTTTACCAATCTTTTCGTCCATACTCCACGACAAATCAACTACCATATTCAAATGACCCCCTCCACCTGGTAATTCACCTTCTTCATCTTCAAAGGTTCTCATACGAGTAGTGACCGAAGGTGGTAAAGGTGGAAGCCAAGTGTCTTCAATTAATTCTCCCACAGGGTCAATACCTGGAATCCATTCTGTGATTCCTGTAAAGGTGCGACCTAACAAAGTAAGTTCACCTTCTTCACGTAAGGCAGGAGTAATATCCTTTAAAGTTTCAAATATATCAGGTAGTTGAGGGGGTCGAGGAGTCTCAATAACTGTTTCTTTATCTCCCCTTTTGACAAAAGCAAAATCTCTCCACCACGCTTGCTCAACAGCATCAGCAGTTAAAACTTCCTCCTGCTCTGTGCCTTCTTTATTTTCTTCACTCATCTTTCTTCACCTCTGTAAATGTTTTATTGTTCTTTAACCACTCTTCCATAATTTTAGTAAAGTTAAGTGCTTTGACCTTTTTAGGATTATTGACAAAAGCATTGTCTAACCACGTTCCAAAGGGTTTATTCTCTGTGTAAAGCGGGAGTGTCCAATGCCAATCCGATTCAGGATTATAACCTCCACTCCCATCATCCCTTCGTTCAGTTTCAACATCTGAAGCCGTGAATACTAAAGTCTCGTTTACAGGGTCTATGTCCCAACCATTCTTAAAGACTTCGTTGCCCGTAGGTTCGGGGAACTTCCAAATATTAGCGTCCTCATTGGTAGGAGCACCATGAAACGAATCATTACATTGAGGGCAATAGTAGTAAGGAGTTTTACGAGTAATTTTTTGCCCAGATAACTCATCTATTTCAACAACCAAATCTGCGCCAACCTCTTTCAAAATATGATAGTTCTTTAAAGGTCTTTGCACCCTGTTATCAGCGTAAGGAGTTATGATAGTAGCCGCAGTTCCTAAACCCATTTTAGGGTCTGGAAAACGAGGTTTATCACCTTGTGGAGTGATTGAATCTCGATTACCTTCTGTCCAATCAATAGAACGAACTCCTACTGAAGTAAAAAGACGACTTCCTCTTCCCTTTGATACAAGATAAGAAGAAGGAGGTTGCTTGGCTTCCCACGTTTGTGAAGAAAGGTTCAATTTAGCCGAATAAGCGAGTTGTTCCGTGATTAAAAATCTGCTTTCCTGATTTAACTCTATTCTTTCCTTTTCCAAATAATCTTCATAAAAGGCTTGGTAGGGTTTTAGAAAAAAACTCTCTTCATTGGGACACGGGTTTTCCACAGGTATTATAGTTATTGAAGTGCTACCATCAATAGCAGGTATCTCTTGGCCTAAATCATCAGGGTGGATGTGTAGTTCTCTAACTGACCCTTGATTATCAAGTAGCCTAATCTTATAATACTCGATACGCTCAGATGTTATCATTGTGACACCATCACCCAAATCTATTGTTTCTCCTCCTGTGGCTTCATAATCCTCACCTGAAGTATTAAAAATATCATTACCTGAAGCACTTTTCAACTCCAAGAAATCCCTTGACAAAAAGGTGGATTGATTTGTAAAACTCCTATCACCTGTGTAGTAATTAAAAATGTCATTTCCTGTATTCCAAGTTTCCACCATATAATTCCCTGTTTTTTCGCTGACTTGTTCACACCATGTGCAACGAAGTAGTCCTGTTCTTTTATCAGGCTTATAATTAGAAGGGTTAATTCCTAAATACTGACCATCATTATCCCCCACATTTCTATCATACCATTCGTGACTCGTCATTGAAGAAAACCTTGAAATGGGTGTTCTTCCTGAACAAAATCTTTGTTTTTTCAAGTTTCGACTTTGAGTTCCTACCTCTAAGGGAATGTCATCTGCTCTAATGTATTTTTCCCCCCCAACATCTAATTCTCCAAATACCCTTAAACAAGGTAATCCTTCTGCTCCCTCACTTCCCGTCCTAAAACGAGGTAAGAAAGTATAACCTGTAATAGAAGTATTTGCCGCCGTTCCACCTCTCCTACTCGCATCAATGAAAAGATTAGGCTTACTGTTTGCTGTGACACCCCCAAAAGGTATTTGATTATCAAAAGGTCTGAGACTAGGATAAAACTTTCTAAAGTAAAGGCGTGAACAGCCGCTACACTTCACTACACCTACTGCTTTAAACTTTTGCATACCATTCGCACTTCGTGTCTGCCATTTGATAGAGGAAAACCCGTCTTGGTCATTAGTCTGAATACCAAAATCAACAAACTCAGCGTTGTTTATAGTTTCACATTTTTTACAATGAGGGCATAAAACTAAGCCAGAATCTTTAACAGTCCCTAAAGGTAAGATAGTTTTCTTGTCCATAAACTGCCCTACCTTCAATCCTATCACGCTTATTCCACCACCCACCGTAAAGATGTTCCAAATGTCAGACATTATGCGTTGCCCAATACCTGTCGCCCACCCCACTCTCTTAATAGAACTACTCAAATCCTCCATGTTATTGTAAGTGATGCTTCTGGCGGCTGGTTGAAGCATAGGAGAACTCAGATTAGTCCACTTGTGAATAATATTATCATTACTCAAAGTAGTGTGAGCAAAGCCGATGTCCATAGAGGAAATAACCAAAACAGTCGCCAATTTATTGACAAAATCGTTTAATGGCTCACCTGTTTCAGAATCTATCAAAGTGTTTCCGAAATAATCCAGAGGGCTGAGATTCTGTTGTGCTCGGCAAAACATAGGCTCACCAATAACAGGGTCTAAATGTCGGACTTGAAGATAACTCAAGGTTTCACTTGACCCATCATCCCATTGAACATCAACTGTGTAAGGGCATTGAGTAGGATAAACCACTACTGACCCGTCCACCGTGTTTATCGAAGTTATCCGACCCTGTTTATTCTCAGTCAAATGCTTTACCTTTAAGAGTTCCACACGGTTTGAAAGAAACGCTTGAGTCGCTGTTGGATAATACTGATGGGCGTGTTTCCTACCATAGCCACTAAAATCATCTAAACGAGGGTCATTCACAGGGTCTTTTACGGCTTGACCCGATGCCCCATATTTATCAGGATTAGGTGGTGCGAGTAAACCCCACCATCTTTGATAAACTGCTAATCGCTCCTTTTTGACAGACTCATCAAGAGTATTTCTATAACTTTCATTCAAAGAAATCATATTAGTTAAAGCAACCCATTCGGGAGTAGCCAAAGACATTAATCTGCCGTCCACTCCACTTTCACTCCACCCATTTCGCGCCGTAGTAAATAATTGAGGATATGTAGGCCAATTGTTCAGAAAAGACTCTGCTTCACTAATCATCCCGTAAGCGTAAGCAAACTCATCTAAACCTCTAACTCCTCCATAGTGAATATTAACAGTATCAGTAGCAGATTTAATCTGAGGAGGTAAGATTATCTGTCTTACCCTCAACTTGTTAAGAGAAACTTGAGAGCCTAAACCATTGACCGCAGATTCCAGAGAATAATTACGATTTCCCATAACCGTTTCCAATTGAGATTGATTAGACATAGAATAACCTGCTTTAATGTAGGGGTCTTGCTATTTCAGTTTGTCTATCGAACCAAACCCTTTTCCCACACATAATCCTATCCTCGTTTAAGGGGCTACACTTAGGTTCAAAGTTTAGTTTCTGCGTGATAAAAGCCAACCACTTACTGCTCCCACCATCATTCCGAATCCTATGTAGGGCGCACTTTCCGTTAAACTTTCAGCGTTCTTCTCCGAAAAGCCCTCTGAAAGACCGATGACTCCACATCCCATCCGCTTACCTGCGTTTCCTGTCTTTAAAGATTCAGCATCACCACCCAAACCTAAATCATCACGGTCTTCATGCACGATAATCATACGTCCGACAACACAGTTTCTTTTTTTACCATCTAAGGATAAAGTGTCTGTGGACATCCTTCCTTTAGCAACACCGTCTTGTGATTCGATGTTTCCTAAATCACCTAAGTGTCTTACTTCTGAGTTTAAACCCCCGTGTTCTGTCCCATCAGGATTAAAATGAGCGCAAGCCGAATCACAGCCATCGGTCAAATCGCCGTATTGGTGAATGTGAAATCCATGTTCGCCGTCTGTTAAGCCGTTAATAGTGTAGTCAATGTGCAAAGTCTTGGCTTCCATCGAAAAGCGAACAACACCTGTCACCCCATTGTCATTCGGAGCGATAACTGCTACGGCACACTCAGCCATTTAAAACTACTCCTCTGGTTTCCTACTCAAAGTATTATTGACAACCTGACGGTATCGGAAAACACTTAAACTACTGAGGTTTCCTAAATCAAAGAATGTTTCTTTATTTTCAGCAGTTGCTTTAAGTGAGGACATACCTTCTCCTAAAGGAGATTCATCTGTGATGCTGACAGGTGTTAAGTTGCCATTAGAGTCTAAGATAACATTCATAGACGCTAAACAGAAGTTTAACTTGAGGTAATTATTCTTAGCATCTCCTTCTAGGCTTACATAGAATCTTAAAGTGTTTTTATCACTATCTATTAAGTTTGTAGCGGCCTCATCCCATGAACTTCTTAAATCATATTCAGGAACATAGTTTCCCGATTCTTCATTCTTCAGTTCCATCACATAGTCTTTAGATACAAGCCCATCTTTGTCATCATAAACAGACTGAATCTGCTGAGTTATCTCACTATCAAACGAACTCCACACTTCATCGGAACGATTCATGTTCATTTCTAACATCTCTGACCAACCCACAACTTCAAACTCCTCATTAAGTCCCACAAAGAAGTCACCTAATATCTCTAATGCAGATTGAAGTTCTGCATCGTTTCTAATAGCGGTTTGGAAAGAAACAGTTTGCTCTAAGTTCTTCTTGGAAGCCAAAGGATAAGAAACTCCTGCATAATCATCAGTAAGAACCTCACCTCCATTAACAGATGTTTCTTTTAGACTTCTGAATGCGTCATCTTCTAATGAAGACTGTTTACCTGCATAGAGAACCTTTGACGCTCGACCTGTTCCAGACCCTCCATACCACGTAGGGTTGCGTATGTAATCATTAGGGGGGAAGCCAATGACGCGAGTAGTGTCTAATAATCCGATTTCCCGATACTCATTAGGTATTTGTTGGGTGCAAGCAGAGTAAAGACCCCAAATCTTAGAGTTTATTTGGGTAGTTGTATTTAGTGAGCCGAATAAATCAGGAATCTGGAATCCTGTGATATTGTCCAAGAGAGAATCTATTTGATTCAAAAGACCTAGTTTATCTCCCATTGTTAGCCATCTTTCTAAAGTAATTTTGCGCCTCAATATGCCAATATCGTTAGCCGTATAGTTTTTGCTACTTCCCAAAAGGTGACTAATCGCATCTTGGTAAAACGCAATCCTACTATTGTAAGTGTGAGTTTTCGTGTGAGGAGTATTTGTTATTGTATTTATTCCGTAAGTGACTGTTTTAAGATTTGGTTCGCCATCACCTTTTGTAAGTTCTTCTGTCAAGACTAAACGATAAATCAGGTAAGCCATTGGGTCGCCCGTTCCTTCTAATTCAGATGGTTTTCCACCTGCTGAAGCCAAACTGCCCATAGCCCACATTTTCATTTCATACTCAGCGTAGGTGCGAGAAGTGGTTAAATCCTTTCTGGCTTGCTCTAACATGGAATCCCATTCAACCCATCGGCTTTGAGATTGGGGTCGGAGTGGGTTCTCCTCACTACTTCCTGTTGATGCTCCCTTGCTAAGAGAACCGAAGGAGTTTAACGCTCTCTCGATATAACCTTTAACGATAGCCTCTCTGACGAACTCTTGTCCTGAAGCGAACTTAGCGGCGGCTAAAGAGTTTAAACCGTATTCCATCTTGCCACCATCACCTTTAGACCTTCCCATACGATGTCCGACTACATACGGCAAGCAATCCATTACCTCTTTGCGCGTGACGTATTGGTTTCCACGAAGGTAAGCCAATGACCTTGCTAATTTAGCAAGACTGTTAGTGAATCTCATCGCCAACACTCTGTCCATCAATGCCATAGCACCGTGACCTCTGTTAATCGCTTGTTGGCTCTTTTCCAAATCGTTTCTGTAAGTTTTGCTTTCAGAAATGGATGCGTCAATGAAATACCCTGAACTGTTCACAGGAATAAGACTGTTAATATAGTTTCCAGACCTTCTATCGTGAACCAAACTTTCACTTTGGAAAGATAAGGCTATTTGTGCTTTAGGTTCATGCACTCCGAATCTCTGGGAGAACAAAGTGGAGATGATGGAAATATCCATTAAAGCGTTGTAGCCGTCTTTGACATACTTAACCTTTTTAGTGTTCTCCCATATCTGAGTTAGTTCCTCGTAGCGCATTGGTTGAATATCGTCAGAAATAATCATATCTAAGATACGAGAGCGTGGTTTCTCAGAGGTCGCAGTTTCATCCAAACGACCTTTTAAAATCTTATATCTTTGGTCAAGTAAAGCAGATGGGAAAAGAAGTTCCATATCAATACGGTCTGTGAAGGCCAAATCGTTTCCACCCACATGAGGGTTAGTGTCCATGAAAGCAGTATATGGGGGCGATTTAAAGACTTCACCTCTGTATTCCACTTCACCTTCTGCAATCAGACCAAGTATAGCGTCTTCCACAGACGCTTGTGACCGATTAACTTCGTTAAAGAACTTAATTGGTTGAGTCACGATAGGGCGTGGGAACGGTTGGAAGCGATACTGAAGTCCGAAGTCTTCTGTTTCAGAGGTAATATCAACACCGTAAAGCAATTGTTCTGCCCTCTTGTCCTTATCCACCTTAGCCATACCTATCTCGTTTCTCATTTCGCTGTCAATTCTTTCTTTGCCTACTTTACTATTAATTCTGGTGTCGTAGTAAATCAATCCACAAGCATTTCTTTCACTTATTTCTCGATTCTTTAGTTTCATTATAATTTCCATAACTCCTTCTAACAAGTCTCCCGACTTGGAGTATAACGCGGCCATCGCTTCATCTCCTGAAGTGCATAGTGACCATTTATCCAAAACGCTTTCCATAGTGACACACCGATAAAAATCAAAATCACCATCTTTATCCATACCTTCTGGTGGCCACCTTAACCAGCCGTCTTTTAACGACTTGTCTCCTTGTTTCCCTTGAACTACTATGGGACTACCATCTTTTCTTACTAAGAGTATCATGCTTTGTTTCATGGCCTCAACTGCTATGTGGAAATACTCATTAGAAAGTTTTCCTCCGAAACCTGCTTCTAAGCCAAATAATTCTGCCGACTCATCGTTGATTCGGGGTAAAGATTTACCAAACTTACCTTGTGGATAAGAATTATGGATGAATGAAAAAGGATAACGATAAGAGTCTTCTAAAAATCTGCGGTCTTCCCAATCCCGAACTTCTTTATCTGTTCTGATAGAATCCCATTTTTGGTTTAAAGGATTTTTACGGTCTTCAATAAATCCGTAAGAGTTTCCGAATAGTAAAGCCGCACATTCAATCAACGTGGTTTTACCTGTTCCTGGTATTCCGCTTAAACGAGTAGTGGTGTTCTCTGAAAGCCACGCGGCTACGAACATTTCCTTATCTTGAGGAGAGTTGAATCCGAACACAGAACTTAATGTTTCCATGAACTTCCTAATCTTCTTGATGTATTTCTCGTCAATTCCACTTCCTTGAGGAGTTTCACCTCCACCTCCAAACCTATCTAGTCTCTTTGTCAAAGTAGCCTCTAAATTAGCGTCATCATTAAGATTCTTTAACTGACCTGCTGATGTTGAGATTAAGGATTTTTTATCGGATGCACCTTTAAAAATTATGACATTTTCATCAACTCCCTCTGAGTTCTTACTTTTTAGTTCCATTTCGTCATCAGAATTAACGAACTCAATAAATTGCCTTCTCTTTCCCGCACTATCAGTTAAAGAGTTTATAGTTTCAATATCCACATTGGAAACTATTTCCACAGCGTCAGAACCATACGTCCCCAAGATTTTTCTAAGCACAGGTTCTAAGTAATCCATTCGGGTATCTAAAAATTGTAATTGTTCGTCTTCAGCCATTATTCATCACCACCTAATTTAATTCTAACTATTTGTCCAGAATAAGGTGTGTTTTTCTCATTCTTCAAAACTATTATGAAACTTTTGCCTTTTTTATCAGCCTCATTTTTCCCATAGAATATATCAGCAGAGTCTTTCTCCATAGTGGCTTGAAGTCTTCGGTCACGGCGAGATTGAGTAGCAGATTTGAAAGCAGGTTCTCTGGATTCATCAGGTCTAACGATTAAACCTGTCAATTCTCCTTTAAACTTCTGATAACCCGATGCTCCGATTTTCTTAGTTTCAAACTCGTAATCTTCTCCAACCTTCCATGTGGCTGTTAAATCCGCATAAGTATTATCGTTCTGTAATGTTTTCATGTTAAACTTTGTGTCTATCTTTTTTCTTCCAACAAGTTGTATGTCACGATATTTTCCTTTATGTTGATAATATTTTATCTCATCACATTTGTCTAGGTTATGTTCACTATCACCATCAGAAGGAATATCCATATACAAGGAATCGGCTTTAGGTAAGATAACACTTACTTTACGAGGGTAGTCCATCCAATTAGGGTTGTAAGGTGGATTAGACTCTCCGAAATAACCTGGTAATCTATCAGTCACGCTTCCTTCAGGAAGGTTTGGTGCTGAAACTGTGAAAATTGCTTCAATATACCCTGTTGCAGACGAACCCATGATAGATGGTGCGTTATCCCAATCAACAACATAAGGCTTCTCATAAGGTCGGAAAACAGGATGGTCGTGATTGAAATCTATGCCTAGAACTGCCCTAATATCATAATCACCACCATCCGCATTCTTTACTGTGGATGGAAAACGATTATAATCAAAACTGTAATTAGGTATCATTACTATATCATCCCAATTCAAAGATAATTCTGGCTTTTCGGAATCAGAACTTCCAACTTCAATATCTGATACCGCTTGACCTCCAAAAGCGAATGTTGCAGGAGATGTGACTTCAACTACTTCATCCTTTTCTTCTTCAGGGAATGAAACTTTAATATCTCCTTGATAGGTGTGGATGAGAGAAAACTCCTTACCATCAGCACCTTCTAAGTTAATTGTAAGTCTTGGATATGTGTTTAAACCATCCATAGCCTCTGCCCCGAAAAGGCTTCCCAGACCTTCAAAACCTTCTTTGTCTTCTCTGGGGCTAATTTCATCGGATTCCGATTCAGGTGTTGAAGATGTTTCTGTAATAACAGGTGCGAAGTCCATAGTTATTCCAATTACCTTACCACCATTATCCCATTTCGCCCCATTTGTAAAGTATTGCAGAGGTAAAATCTTTCCAGACCTATTTACTACATCCTGCACAGGCTCTCCAATCGTGTATTGTCGCACTATTCCTGTCCGACTATTAGTCAGCATCTTGAAAAAGTCAGTTTCATTCATAGCACTCAATTTAGCAACTTCTTCTTCTATGGGCGAGGAAAAGATAACTCTCACACTCATGCCCTTAGCGTTATCTTCATCCAATCGTATGCGATAGTTAGAAAACTTCTCATAGTCCAACTCACGGTCGTTAGCGTAAGGTTGAAAGTGCTTATTGCTTCTTACCCCAATATTGTTAAACAATCGAGCCGCTAATTCTATCTGTTCTTCAACAGAAGAACTTTTACTACTTAAATCTGCAACAGGCAAGTCATCTTTAACTTCCTCTTTAGGACTTTCTTCTTGTGTTGCACCTGCCATCCCAAATATAGGGGCAGAAGGAGAATCAGAAATTGATGTTGAAGAGGGGCTTGGGCTGGGAGTTGGGGAAGGTGTGGAAGGTGGTGAAAGTGCTGTGGGTGATTGAACTACAAAGTAGGTATTAGGCTTAATAGAGCGAGTTCGACCTTTGTGACTAAGACCTGAACTTTCCCAAGTGCTACCATCTGCTTGCGGATTGTAAAGTGGGCTAGTAGGGAAAAACTTTCCTTTCTTGTCAGTATATTCATAGTTTAAAGGTGTGGCCTTCAAAGCAGGAAAAGTCGCGGTTGAAGCAGAATCAATCCCTTTAACTTCATACCTTCTTCCCAATAAAGAAACTTTGGGAAATGCCTTTTCTTTCGATTTAGCATCGCTGATTTCAATTATGTCGCCAACTGCTACCATAAGAACACCTAATTAAATCTAACCGAGATACTATAAGAAGGCTCGCTACTTATTTACAGTAGGTTTTTCTCTTGCCATTCTTGATACAAGTCTGCCCTTAAGTAATTCACAAACTCATCAAACCAATCTTGATAGGTGTTGAGTAAAACATAGATGCTCCGTATTTCGGGAAACTGTTGAGCATACAAAGTTAAATCGTGCAAGAAATCATCCATCGTTAAAGAAAGAGCGACCCTATACATCTTGGAAGATTTTTCTTCACCAACCTCGACTTCTAACTGCTTCCAAAAAGACTCATCAGGAATAAAGAGCAAAGTTAGTAGTTCTTCATCGTCACCACCCATTCTTTTCATTCGTGAGTAAGCGTTTTTAGGGGGTGTAGCGTCTAAGTATTTAGTCCACAGTCTTAAATGCGATGGAAGATGAACAGATTTAAGCCACTTTAACCATTCAGGCATTTGATTGACTATAAATCTCCGCCAAACAGCATTTCCCCCGACTATGCTCACACTACTCACTCTCACGAAGAATTGGAACTTCTAAATTGATTCCTTTTAGGTGTCCTATCTAATGCTTCTGAATCATAGGAAGCAGAATCAGAAGTTAAACTTACATCTAATTCAGGAATCTCTAATTCTATGCCTTCAATTCCTATATCTTGAGAGTTTAAATCTGAAACTGAACCCAAAGACCAATCAGAGTTTGAATCCGTGATTTGAATAATACTTTCAGATTCCATAGAAGTCAATTCTGCCTCTTGACTCGCAGAATAATCCATCATAAAATCATCAGTAGCCCCGAATGGCGATGAATTAGTGTTCTGACTAGCCTTAATTTTATTTTTCTCTGCGGCCATAGCCTCTGCTAACCCATCAACTTTAAAGGCATTAGCGGCTAAACTTTCTGCACCAGCGATATTGAAAGCGTCTTTTGCCCCTATTACCACATCAAAGTTTCGGGTTGGCCTTCTCATCTTACTAGCATCTGTGGAGGTCTGACCTCCTTGACCAGGGCGGGCTTGGGCTTTAATGTGGGCTACCATTTCTTCAGCACTCATTTGAGGATTAGCCGCCGCAGGGTCAGAAGACCACATCTTACGAGTTTGGGTTTCTTGACGCATAGCCGAAAGAATATCATTTCTTCCTTCATCCACGATTGAAGCAGATTTAGGTGACATTAAATCAATAGAAGTTTCATTAGGTTTCCCCCCATTAACACTATATTGATTGTCCTTAGTTTTAACGCCCTCAGAAGTCATCCCGTTTTCGGAAGCCAATCTGTCCAGAGGAACAATAGTGGAAGACTTAGGTGGCAATTTAGACCACCCTGTTTTGGCTTGCTGTTCCATTTCTAAGTTTCTTTGTTGAGATTTATAAATATCGCTTCCTGCGGTATTAACCCCTTGCGAGGAGATAGTATCATTGGCTAAAAGGGAATAATAATCAATTTTCCCTAATTCTAAAAGAGACTTGGGTGCTGAAGCACTCGGAGCGTTATCGTGGATGCTTTTTCTAGGTTCTCGTCTAGTTTCGATTATCTTTTCGGCTTCGGGTGCTGTTCCAATATCATCATCTGTTCCGAACAGACTGTTTAACTCAGAAGCAGACAAGGCCGCCGCGTTTGCTTCTAGTAAAGCCGCATCTGCCGCATCTAATTGAGTTTTAACGCCTGAGAAATACTGATAAGCCCCTTGAATAAGTGGGCCAAACTCATTGGCTAGAGTAGTTAAGGAAACTAATGTTTGTGTAGTCGGGCTTTCAGGGTCAATTATCTTTCCACCATGCTTATCCAAAACTGCTAACAAAGGAACAAGAACTTGCTTGGTCAAATCATCATTTAATCCCATCCTTTTCGCAAACTGCGAAACATCTGCATCACCTAACAAAGACTCTATGGAAGGTTTCTTTGCACTCGGAGAAGGTTTTGGTCGAGGGGGGGAAACAGGTTTTTCTTCGTAAGAAGAACTCTTAGGTTCTAAAATATCATCAAAAGACATACTAATACCAACTTCAATAGGCAGACATGGTATTTAACCTATGCTATACGGTCATCATGCCGTTGTTCTAAAAGGTTGGCCAATAGCATTGACAATCATACTAACAATTTCTTCACGGTTTTCCGCAGTTTCAGGTTCAATTATGTCTAAAGCCCCCATTATAGAACGATTAAAGAAATGTTCCAAACTTTTAAAGTCGCGGGTTTCCCCCTCTTTGCTAGTAGTCACTAATAACTCACTCAAATGTCTAAGAAACTTTTTAATCTCACGCTCGTATCTTAAATTACGGTAAGTAAGTAAAGTGTATAGAAAATCTGAATTAATAAAGTTCTGCAATCGCTCAGGGAGTCCAATTTCCTCATCTGCTAATTCTTTTACCGTAGTCATATACGCTTGGGAAAGTAAAACAGTTCGCTCATCTTCCATGTCCATACCCATTACAGTCTGAGTAAAATCTAAAAATAATTTTTCTTGGGCTTTGACTCTTTCATTCTCTAAAGATAATTTGAGATATTTCAAATTGTTTCTAAGAGCATCAAAATCTTCGTTTTCATTCATGTAGTCACCTCAAAGTCCTTGACTACTGTTAAATCTGTGAAGGATATTGCTAGTTGAAAGAGGGTCATAAACTCTCTGCTCGGCTCTGTTCTCTTGAGAAGCCGCTAAATCACTTAACTGTGACTCTAAACGTGCTAATCTCTCTTCAGCCTCAGTCATTTTTTTACTCCATCTGACTTCTTGAGCAACACCACCTACAACCAATCCTGTGACCCCTGCCATAACAACGGCTAAAGTGCTGTGACCCTCTCCAACTAACTTCTGAGCATCTTCTAACGCTTTGCTGATGGTATCATTCTCAGCAACCATATCATCTATATCACCCATATCGGTTTGCATAGAACTTACTAACGACTGTCTTTCGCCTAATCTGCGGTTGATTTCTTTACGAATCTTTTGAGTATCTTCCGAAAACTTATCAAAATCATCTTCGGACTCCACAGGAGTGTTTAACATAGAACCCCACAACTCATCCAAATCATCATCCGATAAATCTTCTAAATCAATCTGTTGTTTAACATTGATGGTTTTACCTTCTGCGGCGAATACTTTGGGCATCCAATCACTCTTGGCTTTAATCTTTAAACCTGACATCATTCGATTTTTAGGAGTTTCATCTTCAATCATAAGATTAGGAGTGTATGGCCCATACTCAACTATTTTCTTCATACCTCTGATTCCTTTACCTCTTTGGAAAATAATGTATTTACCATTATCACCAAAGTTTTCTAATATTTCATCTTCATTCGGAACGAAATCTCCCGACCAAATATCTTTTGTGCCTGAACCTTTAACACCTTTAAGATATTGTCTAAGAAAATACATTTTATTAACTCCTAATTAGGATAAACATCCTATTTATGTCCGAATGTAGCGGTGGGACTATATGAACATTGGCTACGGCTAACCCCAGAGAAATAGGAGAGAATCATACACTTTATTTATCACTTCATCATCTTCCAGAGAGTCTTGATTCTCAAGTAAATCATTCATGGCTACGATAGTGGAAGAAAGATTCCTTCTCTTAAGTCTTTGAATCAACACAGGTAATTCAAAAGACTCTGCTCGCTCTTGATAACCTTTAGATTTAATGTATCTTTGAAGTTCAACTAAATCTAATCTCCACCTGTTTCCACTATGCTTTTGATAACCTGTGGTCGGACAGAACATCTTTCTATTCCTTAAAACACCTACTATCTCAGGGGCAGTATGCCTTCGACTCTTACCTAAACCGAAAGAGATGTGTTCCACTATTTCCCTACTACTTGAAGCACCATTACCTTCTAACAAGTATTTTACAATGTCAAAAATTAAACCTTCGGTAGCAGGAAGGGAATGAAACTTAGGCTTCTTAGGTTTGGCATCCGATGACATTCAATCACCTTACTGAGATGCTACACCGTATTCTTCCTGTAATGCTACGACATATTCATCAAACTCAGTTTGCCAGATTTCCGTAGCCTGTTGCCTGATTTCCTGAGAAACTTCCAAATCCCAATCTGAAGTAGCCTTTTCCAAAGTCAAATCTGCGTCTTCGGCCATTCTCTCTGCGATAGTCGCATCCTTCTCAGCCTCAAACTTCTCTTTAAGTTCGGCTCGGATAGCCATCAAGCGTGGTTTTCGGTTTTTTTGGTAGTAATGATATGATATATCTATAACAGCCGCACCACCATTAACAGGGTCGCCTGTTTCCAAATACTCATCAGGAGAATCGAATAACTGCTCTAACTCAGTCTTGTAATCAGAAGACTCGGCATCAATAGCCGTGAACTCCTCTAAATCATCATCTAAGTAAGAACCTTTTGCATTCATCTTACTCTCCATTTCAAACGCTAGTTCTCTAGTTAAACGCATTCCAACACGCTTCCAAAATCTTGTTTCTGCCATTTTAATCATATCCTGCCTTTAGGCATTACTATATTTCACCTATCCATTATAAACTCTCGCTACCTTTGAAAATAAAGACCCACGACCCACCCTTTATTTCAAAACCCTATTCTTCCTCGCAGGGGTCTATTTTACGGGTTTCAGGTTGGATGCGAAAAAACGGCTTTTCAGCACAGATGTTATCCACAATAGTTTCTATTTCAAAACACGGCTCAAGAGAGTCTTCTTCAGGTAGTAAAAACTGAACGCCTCTGACTAAATCTAAAGTTATAGCATCCACTAATTCCTCTCTCAAGTGGGGGTGGCGGCAACAAATATCTTCAGACATAGCAGTTTAATTAGAACTGCTTACTCTTTATGCTTTGTTATCAATGGTAAATACACCATTGTAATTATGGACTGATATTCTCCGCCCCTTTTTCACGGTGCAGAACACGGCATCCAGAACATCGGTGTCTAAGAATCCTTGATTAAACATCTCTAAAATGACCTCTCTTAAATCATCTATGAACATAGCCTTCTCTATTTGCTCGCAATAGTGTTTCCACCTTTTACCGTTTCGACCTTTTTCCCTCACAGGAACTTGAGGGTTGGCAGGGTGGGGCGTTAAATCTTTTGGCCACTCAGTTTCGGATAAAGGTTTTTCCTCTGATGCCTTCCTTAGTTCAGCGTTCTCTTTAGCCAACTGATTCATTAAAGGAAGCACTTGCTGACGGAGAGCGTTAAAGTCCCTCTCGTAATTATCAGATTCCTTAAGTTCCAGCAACGATTTTAAAGTGCTCACAGTAATCACCTTCTGGGTTGCGACTCGTCTAAACCAATGTTGTTGGAAACACGCCCACACTCTTGACAAAGTAAAGAAGAGTTTCTTCTAGCATAAATTATTTTAACATCAGAAGACAAACAGTAAGCACAAATCCTAAACACAATATCACCTAAAACAAATGGGCTTCGTAATCGTTGTTATCACGATTGTAATGATACAAGGTAAGATGGCGAGTATTCGCACCTACCCTTCTTTTTTCATCATTTCTTTTAACCCATGCAGACAAAAATGAAGTTAAAACAGGTGTTAAACCTGTTATGTATAATTCAAGGTGTGTGTCATCCGACAAACTATCTATAAAACTCAAAGAATCTGTGTAATGAGATACGAAATCCAAAGGACGTTCCACCGTAGTAGGGAATAAGAAGTTATTCACATTAGGAATGTCATGGCGAGTAGGGCCACACAGACCAACAACTACCATATTCATTCCTCACCCTCTCCGATTTTAATTAATGGGGGGTCGAGAATCAACTCTATTGAGTTTCCACCATCATACACAAGACCTACGACTCTCGTATCTTGTAAACTCTCTATTTTTTCTATGGATTGTTTCAATCCGTGACAACGGACAAAATAACCACTACGCTGTGCGTGATTTACTTTTATATCAATCATAACTCTTTCAGCATTCATTCTGTCACCGTGTCATCTTCAGCAATAATACCTGCTAAATCAGCAGTAATGTTTTCTATATTTGCTTCATTTTCATCTAAAGTTATGGTGAAAATAGTTCCAGAACGAAGATGAACAGTTATTTCATCTTTAGTAGTGGTAAAAGCCGCTATGGAATCTCTGCGGATGCAAGAAACTCCACCATCAGTCTTGTAAGGTTCGGTAAACTCACTCATGTTTAAACGTCCTGAAATATTCTTTAGTTGAGTTCTAATCTCACCCATCATTTTAATCACTCCTGTTAGGGCTGTGAGTCAGCACATATCGAACATACCTTTGTCCTGTCAAATCTCTTGACCATTGGTGCTCAAACTCATATCCTTTTTTCTTCAAATCCATTATTCTTCGGGGCAAACTACGAATACGATACATCTGTGCTTCACCATCACTAATAGAATCATAGTGATTGAAATGTTCTTCCAGCATTTGCACTTGTGTCATACCCGCCATATTCATTTTATTTCTCGGTGGCATCTTAATTCCTCTAATCTTTGGGAGGGACGGATAGTATAAAAGGGTTGTGGTTCAATGTTGGGAAATAGAGTCAAATATATCATTTACCATATCCCATCGTTGATTCAATTCTAAGTCTTCATACCAACCCTCTAAAGAAAGTTGCAGATTTACAAACCAATCTTCAATGGTATTTAACTTATTTTCAAAACAAGGCTTACAAAGATGATGAGTTTTCTTGCGATAATCATCCACTCGGAATAACATCGCTTCTATGGAACACTCTTCACAAACGTCTAAAGTGGGATTTTTAATACTCATTAAACTCAACTTAATAAATCCTTTAAACTATCTAAATCCCTCATCCTATCATCTTCCTTTAACCAGATGTTTGCACAAATGGTTTGTCTAAAGACTCCGTGTTCTTTAACTTCCTTACACCAATTCCAACCCTTTATGTCCACCTCGTTATTCTTAATGTCTCCTGTGGTCACAGTCCAGACAACTATTCTATCATGCTTTACATATTTTTCTAATTGGTGTGGTGGAATACATCTCTTAAACTTATCCCAATGATGCGGCCTCAATCCTTTAATCTCAAAACCTTGTGTTTTGATTTGAATGTCACCATTAGTATTAGGTTGAAGATAGTCTTCAAAATGACAACGCACTTCTTGAAGAGGAATAAACTCAGAAAACCACTTTTTACAGGCGACTTCAGATTTATAACCTACCAAATTACTGTCCACTTTGTTATGATTATATGTTCCAGAACCTTTACTACCCTTTTTACTGTAATGTTCGACAATTTTTTTAGCGTTTTCTAAACACCAACTGAGTTCAGACTCACTTAATTCTATTACTACCATGATTATAATCCCCTAAGCAGTATAGTTTAAAGTTTCAAAAGAGTAGTAAGATTGTAAGTCATAGTAATCCTGTTGTTCTCCACTTACAGTTCCATCACTTCCTTCTGCTCGGATTCTCAACTGAACTGCATCATAAACTTCCGTCAAGACTATGGTTTCATTGACAAACGCTTCGTTTCCAACCCATTCTTGACTGTAATAAATCTCTCCTGTTGAATTAGAAGGCTCTAAAGTAAGATTGAGATAACCTGATTGGCCGAAAGGTCTTTCTTCAAAACGGTATGTGAAATTGAGATGAACAGTTAAAGTTGAATTATTAGCCTCGTAATCGGTGTTATACTGAGTCATGTGTCCCATTCTTAGAACATTGGTAAATTGATGGGAATCATTAAACCATTCTTCATTATAATCGTAAGTCATAACAGGTTCATCCACTTTATCATCACTATCCAAAGCACCTAAACACCCTGCAAAACCTGAAGTCAGCATTATGATGATAATCACCAATATCATAATTGTTGTCATTTTCTTACTTAGTCTCTTTTTTATTTTTTCCATCTTTATGCCTCCATATTACAAGTTTCACACGAACCCTCATCATAACCTATTACATAACCATGTGAACAAGTTATATTAGGGTGTGGAATCTCCGTATCAAAATCCTTTATCCAAAAATCAATATTATCTCTCATCGCTATTAAACATTCAAGAGTGTAAGGCACATCAAAATCAGTCACATTAGAAGGTGTAGCGAAAGGATGGGTTTTAGGAACAGGGCCAAAATAGTTTAAAGCCACAGCAGTAGTTATCCAATATGCTTCAAAATGCTGTTGAATGTATTGAGAGTCGTGTGGGCCAGAAAAAGGATTACATTCTTCCCACACACTATCACACACTTCACAATTAGGTCGCTGTCCGTATTGGTCACTTTCAGCAGTTAAATCTTTCCAGATGTTAAAAATAACTTTCTGAGGGTCACAAGTTCCGCAAAAACAATCTGTGTCTGTGCAACTATCTCTCATCTCATCACCACCCATCGGCAACACATACCTTTAGTGGAAGGAGTTGCTACTCGCAACGACATATTCATTCCACAGTCGGGACAAACTTCATTCATTTTTGACACCTTTGTTTTTCTTATTAGTTTTCTTTTTACTTACGCCTATGTCATTAGCAGAATTAGTTTTATCACCTTTGAAAATAGGCTTACTTTTTTTACTCTGGGTTTTCCTGTATTTTTTAGGTTTCGACACAGTAAGGGAGTCTTCAGCATATTTATCGTAAAACTCAGTTGCCGATAAGTTGTCATCAACAGTAATCATAGAATTAGACTTGCGAAGCGGTTTCCTTCGATTTTTCATAACTAAAACTTCCGCTATCATTCCTGCTACGCAAAGACATATCACGGCTGACGAAATTATCTGACCATTTTGAAAGAGCAATTCAGCATTAGTGTCAGTCGTTTGCCTTATTTCTAACTTACTACTGTTAAACAAACCCAATCCACCCATAAATCCAATTATCATATAGTTGCTTATTCTTTTAAAACTCATTTTTCTTCCTCCATTTCTGTATCTTTATTTTTTTCTGCGGCCTTTAGTTTGGAAGCCATTATCTTTTGGTAAGCAGAGTCAGAAGACTTGTTCCATTTCCTTAAAATCCATTCCTTAGTCATGTAATCTTCTTCTTCTTCTTTTTCCATCATTCTCGCTCCTTTCCTGATAGACCTGTTAAACTTGAAACTCCTGTTAAACCAATGTTTCCTTCCATCCCTGTAAGACCGTGAACCCCTTGATTAGTTTGTTTTTCTAACCAAACTTTACTCATCAAAGCAGTAATTCTTTTATTTAAATCTAAAATAAACCACCCTTGAATAATCAATCCTAATCCAATCAAAATTGTTCCTGCTAAATTAATTTCATGTATTGTAATCATTTTTCCACCTCAAAATCACTCAAAGTAATTAAATTAGAGTTAAGAAAAAAAGCACCATAATCAGAAAGAGTCGTTTGTCGTGTAAGAGGTGGGGAAACATGAGGTGTTCCCGAAATATCAAATCCAAAATCTTGTAAGGTAATCATAGTATCAAACACTTTTAATGACAACCTCTATATGAACCTGTCTAATGGTTTAAAATACTCTCATCTTTGAAGAAGGCTTCAATGGGCAACCACTCACCAGCACTCTTACCAGATTTGACTCCAAACAAGCGACCCACTTGAAGTCCTACCTTTAATCTGCCCCTGTCTCCGGTTAAACGACCTCGACACTCTTCTTCCTCATTATCTCTCAAAGAAATAACATCTTCTGCATTGAATAATTTGTCAGCCACAATCATGCGACCTGTCTTTTCATCATAATCTGTCTGACCTGTTATCTTTAAATGGAATCCATCTCCACTTGAAGATTTCCGAATCCAAACATTGTCATAAGTTGTGGCTACCTTCTCTGCAAATTGTCGAAAAACTTGCATATCTTCAACATCATCAATATCAAAAGTTAAAGTAGCATCCATCTAATCAATTCCTATGCCACATTTGATTTTCTTCAAACCACTCATCAGGTATGGGTGGCGGTGGAGGTGGAATCTCCATGTTAGGTGTGTTTAAAAGAGGAGTATTCTGGAACTCCATTTCTATAACGGACACCATTTTTACTACAAGAACATACATTTTATGGAAATAAAAGAGCACTACCCCTCCAAATATAGCATTTAAGGCAAAATATTCATCCAAGAAATCATCTCCTGTCTATTATTTTTCGTGCTATTCTTTCTGCGGCCAGATGTTCTCGCCATACAATAATCTCATCATGTAAATCACTCATTTTTTTTCACCTCTCATCTTATTTTCTTTGATTGTCAAAATATAATTCCCTATAACAGACAACAAAACTATCATTACAATACCTAAAATTGTTGTCATCCTTTAACACCATATCTATTTTGGCCACATTACATTTATACTTATGGGTTAAACTCCGTAAGAGAGTCGCATACAATCTAGGCACAATTCATCTTCACCCACCACATCATTTGTTTTACAAGACCTACAAATCATTTTTTCACCTCACAAATGAACTATAATATGATAACTACCAATTAAAACTGCCGTAGTTAATGCGGAAAATAGATTAGCCATGAATTGAACATACAAATCATCCTCTAAGTCTTTATGCAAATGCTTACCTCCGAATAACCATTTCTTCATCTAATCACCTACAAATCTAAACTTTCCAAAACAGGCTCATTTTCATCAGCAATACGCTGAGTAATCTTACGGTCAAACTCTTGAAGATTAGCCCTGTCTTTAGACAATTTTATTTCTAATTCCGAAACCACCCTTTTGCTACCATAAACATCACCATTCTCTTGCATCTTATCATCCTCGTAAGGGGTCGCAACTCGGCGGTATAACTCTAACTTCACACACTCTAAAACACCAATAAAATCGTTTAAGAAAGAGTAAGAAACTCCGTTAGCCTGAATTAATCCTTCCGCTATCGAAGAAATAAAATAATTTAATTTGCCTCTAAAGTTGCCGTTTCTTAAAATGGTGACTAAAGCACCCGCCAATTCATCTAACTCTGTTCTTTCATCTTTTGGAATATAGGGCATTTACTTTGACCCTCCACTAAACAGTAAAGTAAAAGTGCGAATAACGTCTTCAGAAGATAAAATACAGGATTCACTAAAAAGAGGATAATCACTTAAAGTTATGCCTTCAATCGCTTTATCTAAATACTGATAGACTAACCCACCATCAAAGGCATTAACATCTGAAAATATACTTGTAATTAAATCGCGGTCTTTCATCGGTATATGACCCATAGTGAATACCTTTCCACCCTCAATGTCGTGGGCGAGTTGAATTAGTTCCTCATCAGTTTTAAAAATTGGTGACATAACTGTTGATATGGCCAATCACTATATTATCCTAACTCCAAATCAATCTGGAAAACAATCTTAAGTTATTAATTCCAACAGGCTCATAAGCAACCATTGGCACTTGCCTAACATTCATATTCCCTAAAATCGAAGCCGCCAATTTTAAAGATTCTGTATGAACTTGATGTTGGCTATGCAGTAATTGAACTGAGGATAATTCAGAGTCCCATTCTTCCCCGAAATCTGGAACTATTCTATTAACGATTATACCCCAAACTTCTAAGTTTAATTTTTTAAGATACTCCACCGTTCTGTGAGTTTCCATAATACTTAACTTTTCAGGAATAGTCACTAAAATTATCTGAGATTGATTAGAAGTCATAATAGTTTTGAATCGAGTAATATCCGACCTCATTTTTTCCACCATATTTTCCATTTCTTTATCGGTCTTCTTCTTAAAAATAGCACCTTTCATCACTTCAAACTTTCTTTTCAAAGCAACTACTCGGCTTAACCAAGCACCTACAATGTCAGGAGTAGTGAGAGCACGAAGGGCTTGACCACTTGGAGGGGTGTCAGCAATAATTACATCCCATTTTCCAGAGTCGAACTCCTCTAAAACTGTTTGACAAAAGAAAATCTCATCTAAACCTGGGAAAATCATATCATTGAATAAATCCACATCTAGCCCGACACCTTTTTTAAAAATAGATTTGAAGGCTTCGTTTAAAGAGTTCATAAAAGTCAAGGCTCTCTGAGTAGCATCCATTTCCAACGCCCATAAATTAGGGATGACTTCTTTTTCTGTGTCAGACAAAGAACATTGAAACAAATCACCTATATTATGTGCAGGGTCGCTCGACATTAACAAAACTTTTTTACCTGAATCGGCTTGCTGTAAAGCCGTAGCCGCACTTGTGGTGGATTTTCCCACACCACCCTTACCTGTGACTAAGAACAATTCAGTCATACTACCATTACTCAGTTCTTACTTATGAGTGTTCGTCTTGTTATTTCCAGAACTTTAATTCATCCAATCATGGATTCTTTTACTTCCAATCAAAATAGCCGAAGCCCACAAACCTATAAATATTCCTAGATTTTCATCGTGAGTGTAAGTGTAAATACTGCCTACAATGCTGGCGGTCGCAAGGACAAAACCAATTTTATCTATATTTTCTCTAAGATTTAGCAGTTGTCTAATGTGTAGCGTATTCATAACTCTTGTAAGGACAAATAGTATTTAGCAGTTGGTATTTTGCCAATCGTCAAACCAATTCCACTTTAAAATACCCTCATTTTTATTGAAAGCCCTCCCTAATGGATAGATGTTAGATGTCACTACCGTTAAACCTGAGAGAAATACTGAATATCGAGAATCTAAGTTTCCTTCAAGATAGTGCTCTCCTTCTTCCTCCTCACCTAAAAACCTAATGTGAGTGCTTATCATTGTTCCTTTAGGGAGATAAACACCTCTCATATCTGTTTTAAATGAATAAAAACCTGTGGCTTGAATACCTAGAGGTATGGATTCCCATAAAACATCATCAACGCAAAGGTCTAAGACCCAACCATCATTTTTCATTTCTGGAAAAGACCATTCCATCTGATGCAATACTACATCCATTGGTAAAACTAGAGAGGCTGCTGAATCGCCGTGAATAGAAGGGACTTTTCCGTAAAAGGAACAATCCCATATTTTCCAGCGCATTTCATCATCATCAAGTTCAAAAGGATTAGTCAAGGCTAATCACCACTCTCTAATAAACAGCCATTCTATTTTAAGATGTGGTTAAAAAGAATAAACTTAACAACGACTTATTTGCTCCGTAAAAATCGAGTAATGAAAACTAATCCTAAACCTACTGCGGCTAAGGCTTTAACGGTCAATTGTGGTGAAGAATCGCTGTTATCAACTAACCATCGCACACTTTCACCAGATTGCCCTTCAGAAATACTTGGGTCTGCTTTTGAACCATCTGCTTTCTTACAAAGACCTGTGTTTGGTTCATAAACACTTCCTTCTGGACAACAAGGGATGTCAGCCAATCGTGGAGGGGTTGTTTCGACTAACGGCCTCTGAGTTCCTTTCGGACAAGTCGGATTTCCGTAAGCATCCGTTTTAGAAGGGTCATAAACTTTAATCTCAAAATTATGAATGTGACCTGATGCGGGGAAATCACAATCATTATTGCTTAACTTAGCACCTGTGAACATGGGAGATAACCAGGGCGAACTCCACGCTAACAATTCTGTTCCTAACAAAGAAGTCTGAATTAAACCTGAAGTCGCTGTGGGGCCAAGTCTAACTGTGGTTGCTCCTGCTAATCGAGCCATTCCTGTCAAAGAGCGTCCTGAAAGATAAGCCCCTCTCAATCCCATAGCCGTTTTCGTTAAACCTTGAGCAACCCAACCCCCTAAAACTATACTACCAATTTCTAAGATTCCGCGAGTAGCGTAATTCCAGAATCCTGCTTTACCTGCATACCAATCATTCTCCTTTGAACTATTCGCATCATAACCGTAGCGTAAGGTAATCAAATAAGAACCTTCTTTATCAAAAGTCTTAATGTTGTTGTCTTGAAGGGTGTAATCTGAACCATCAGCCGTAAAAATATTGGACTTGCCTTGTAAAGTCTGCAAAGTGTAAGGATTATTTTCTGCTATATTGAGCATCTGCTTCCCAATATCAGAGTAAATGTTCTCCAAGTTATCAGCAAACTGCTCAGGAGTGACCCCATCATTCTGATACCATTCAGGATTCTGCCGCTTGGATTCTGCTACTGAAAGTAAGGCTAGATTAGGATAATTGTAATATTGGCGATAAACATCCACCCCACCTAATCCCGTTAAAGATTCTTTCTTCTCATTAGCCACATGATAATCTTGAGAAAATCCGTCTTTCGCCCATTTAGTGACCGACTTCCAACCGAAGTCATACTTGCCGTCTTTCGCACCTGTGTCTAAAGGTATTCCTTGAATGCGTAATTTAGCCCCTCTTGGAATGACTAAAGTGTGCAAAGTAGTTCCATCAGCCATTTTAGAGGTATCAACACGACTCAAACGAGCGTTATCTTCCCCTTCAACTTTAATTTCTGTGGCTAAAGCAGTATTGCACTTCTTACTCCAAGAAGCAGAGTAAGCCGACTTGCCTCTGAGAATGTAAGAAGAAGGTGCGCTGTATGAAGTGGAGAAAGATTCTGCTGAGAAAGATTTAGGGGTGTTTACACTATGCAAGGTTAAACTGTCGAAAGGTGTAAAGTTATCTAGCATCACTCATCACCCTTGAATAAGATTAAACTTCCGACTAAAACTCCTATTGCTAAAAGATACTTGTAATCAGGTTCTTCATCTTCCCTGTTATCCACTAACTGAACAGTATCAGTCTGCGTAGTAAATGTCGGTGCTTCTCCTGCATCTTCCTGTATTTCCACCGTATCTATTTCCACCGTATCGGAAACAGGGGGTGGAGAAACGAAAACTAAGAAACGCATAGGGTGAGAAGCGCGACCCACATCACCGTTTCGCCCTCTTATCTGACTCGCAAGTGCTTTGGAAACTGTAATCCCTTGCCCTTCGGTTGATTTAAGATACATAAATATCTTATACAGTCCTGCTTCTGTAAAAGTATGCTCGGCTATTGCACCCTTATCCCCATAATTTACATTAAACTCTTTCGCGACAGTTTTATTGGTCGTTAGATTAACTACATCCATGCCGAACACAGCCACAGGAACGGCCTCTCCGAAACCTGGTGACTTTAAGGCTTGAGGTTTAAAGAAATTAGATTCAGTAGTAGCCACATCCGCTTCCACAATCAGTTGATGCCCAATAATTCCTGCGTTAATGCTATCGGAGGAATGTATCTCTCCAAATACTGCTCCTGAATCCGCGTTAAAGTAAGAGTGTTCCATAGGGTCTGGGGAGATATAGGCTCGGTATCGAACACGAACATGATTCTGAAGTGTCCCTTGACCTGCGATGTTTTTACACTTTATCGGACTTGATTGACAAACTGCATACCAATCATCGTAAATCCAACTGTTCCACCCTAACCGTGAATCATTAGTGGGTTGGAAATTATACAAACCTACTTCCGAGATTACACCTTTATTAGAAGGCATCTGAGGAAGATTATCAAACCTAACTTTGTATTGCCACCATCTATTTATCCATTGAGTGTAATTAAAAGTCTTGGCTCGCATTAAAGGTGGGGCTTTTTTTACCATACTATCTAAATCGAAAGAACTAGGATTGGAGTAATTCATGGCCGCACCAAAATTACCGAGAATACCATTTAAAGTATTCCGAGCCATCAAAGGAACAATAACTGCTCCATCTTCTGTTCCTTGCTTTCCAAGATGACGCATATACGCCTCACGGTTAGCACCTTGAAGAAGAGAATCCGTAAGGCTTCTCTTAGGTATGATAGGTTTAGTTTCCTGATGGAAGACTTTTCTGATACTTTCAGACAATTTAGGATGTTCCCACATAGGATAACCTCACTTATATGAAACAGGCAGACTATAAGAACACTATGATATTAATTGGTGCGCTTGGGTCTGTCATCTTAGATGCACCAAGTCTAAGAAGTTGGAGAAAGGGATTCGGTCATACCCTTAAATTGCCGACAAGATTACCGTTTCAATCACGACAACAACCTACTATTGACAGTAAAATCACTTCCCGCAGACACTTGCCCGTTGGGGGGGTCACGACAACCCATAGCAGCACATTAGACCTCTTGCGTGGTCTTATTCTGTCATCTCCTTGTCCCCCCGCTAAAGGGAACAAACTATCGTAGTGCCACATTTTATTTAAGTCTTTCGACACATCCCTTTAGATTCCGCGCCACATTCTAAATATCCTCGCTGAAGGGGCATAATCAAGATTATTTAGTGAGTGCATCCTGATACATTTTCTGATACTTAGCATATTCTTTTTTAAACTGTGGATTCGCAAAATCGAACTGAGGACTTAGTGCATTAGAGTTCCAACCATATTGATTTGTTGTTTGCATATTGTTTTTATGATAAATCTGTGCATAGTCATACGGTTTGGAAGGGTTATAGGGACTCAAAGGGCGATTTTTGGGCCGATACCTTTCATTTCTCTTTAACCAATCCTCATATTCTCGTTTGACTCTGCTTTCATCTTCAAGAGAACTTGAACTTAAAGACGCTTTTCCTTTATCTTTGCGATTATACAGCACTAAATTGAAAAGACCTAAAGCCTGTGTGTATTGCATTTTGTTTTTCTTCTGATACGGCTTACCTTCAAAACTAACCCAATTGAACAAACCTTGCGAGGGTAGGTCTGGAAACTTAGCGTCTGGGGTTAAAACGGGTAAAGAGTGAATCATATTATAAGCCACATCCCCTACATTGTCGTTAAACAACGCCACAGTCATTATGTGTGTATCGGTTTCCTTATTTTCTCTTTTTAGCCAATCCCTCCACTCCTTTTTTAATCCCTGCTTTATTCTCTTGTAAAACTGCTTCTTGAAACCAGAGTTTTTTCCTTTCAACGGTAAATCCACCCAATCAGCCCATTTCATCTCATCTGCGAGAAAGTGAGCCATTACTTCAGGAAAACCTATGTTTATCAGTTTTTTCTTGGTAGCCGATTTAACTACCATTTGAATCCCTCAGTATAGTCCTTTTCCTAAGATAATAGTTAAACTTACAACGGCTAGTAATACTACTACGAACACTCTTTTAATCACAGCCCTGTAAACGCCAACGAAAGGAAAATCATCTTCTTTTCTGGGTTTAAACAGAGTGGGCATTCTAATAACCTGCTTCTATACCTGCTTGCTTAAGATACATAGAAGCGGAAATCAAACCTGCACCTACCGCAACAGGGCCGAGCAAAGTGTTATTCAAATTGGCCTCCCCGTTCACGATATAAGGAATCGTGTGTATAGTTTCCAAAGCACCTATGGCGGCTAAGGCTAAGGCGGCTGAATATCCGATAATGTGAATAGGTTTCTTCTCGGTGGCGTAGTATTCTTTGGGTAGTGCAAAAATGTCCATACTTAGAGGAAACAACACAACTATTTAATTACTTGCACTACAAGTAATCTAACATTTCAGGGAACTTGTTTTTCACAATCCTAAATATTCGATTTTCTGTAAGTAATGAGAATTACTCTTTACTTACAGAAACAGGCAATTCACATACGCCAGAAGGACAATCCGTAGCCGCCGCACCCTCAACTGCTTCGTCAGACTTTAAAGATTCAATAGCCTGTTCAACTGTTATAGGTGTAAGAGGCTCATTACCTCTTGAACCTTGACGATAAACCGTTATCCCTTTCAACTGTGGGCCGAACTCTAACATTAAATCACCGTAATCGGAAATATCATATTCATTGGGTATATTGATTGTCTTGGAAATGGAATTATCAATGTGCTTCTGACAGATAGCCTGAACTTCCATGTGATTCCTTACAGATAAATCGGAAGTAGCAATAAACGAACTCATGTCTGCACCACTTTCATACAGTTCCTTGAACAAAGGGTCAATGACCATTTCTTCTTTTAAGATTCTGTCATTGGATTTATTATCCGAGTCATAGTATCTGCGAATATAACCAGGTGCGAAAATAGGTTCGATTCCTGAAGACGTTCCCATAACCATAGAAGTTGTTCCTGTGGGTGCGATAGTCAATAGAGCACAGTTTCTTACACCGTGTTCCCTAATGTTTTGCTTGATTCTGCGTGGAAGTGTTTTAACGAAACCTGAATTAAGGAAATCTTCTGTGTAGGCTTCAAAAGGCCCACGCTCAACGGCGAGGAATGTGGATGCCTCATACGCTCTCTCTTTAATGAACTTCATCATCTTATCCACTTGGGCGTTGCCTTCTTCTGAACCGTATGTGTAGCCCATCTTAACTAAAGCGTGTCCTAAGCCCATGATTCCCAATCCAATTCTTCGGACTTTTTGACAGTTTATTTCTATTTCTTTGATAGGGTATTGATTAACATCTAAAACATTATCCAAAAGTCTAACACCCACATTAACAGTATCGGCTAAACTCTCCCAATCCATTTCTCCATCCGTAATGTGTTGAGCCAGATTAACTGCACCTAAACAACAGCACCCATAGGACTCCAACCAGATTTCTCCACACGGATTAGTAGCAATAAGAGGTTTGTAATAGTGAATGTTATTCATTTTGTTAGCCAAGCCAATGTTTAAAATACCAGGTTCAGCCGAGTTATAAGAGTTCTGGATAATTTTATCCCACAACTCTTGTGCAGGGATAGTCCTTTCATTTCCTTCTGAATCCAAAACAGGTCTGTCTCGGAACTTAAGCACAATGTCATCATTGTTTTCCACTTGCTTAAAGAAATCATCATCCACTAACACAGATACATTAGCGTTATTCAATCTCTCAAGGTCAAGTTTAGCGTTTAGAAACTCCATAATATCAGCGTGGTCGTATCGCAGACACATCATAAGTGCTGTTCTTCGACCCCCACCTGCTTTGATTACTTCTCCTGTTTGGTTAATAATCTCCATGAGAGATACTGCACCTGTGGCTTCTCCACCTGTTCCCTTGATAGGTGTTCCTCTAGGTCTAATAGGAGAATAGTTTGTTCCTACTCCACCACCCGTTCCTGAAATAATGAGCATATCTTTAACAGTCTGACCCCAACCTTCTCGGCTGTCGTCTGTGGGAACTACGAAACAGTTCAACAACTGCCCTTTCGCACGACCAGACCCATACCAAATCCTTCCACCAGGAACGAATAAACCTTCGGAAAGTTTCTGATAAAATCTTCCACGCCACTTTTCTCTTGAGCCGTTCTCAGCCTGTGCTACATGAGTTGCTACTCTATCACACGCAGATTCCCAACTTTCTGAATCATAACGAGCGTAGCGTTGTTTAAAGATGGTATCACCTAATCCTTTTGGATTAAAACCCGCTTGGGGCAACTGTTCTTCGGCCATTACAACATCTATTGATTCACTCATATTTTCACCTTTAATTTACTTCCTAATATCCCCAACGATTCGGAAGTGATTCTAATAGCGACTCATACTAAATAAACCAAACACATCAAGAGTGTGCTTGTCATTCAATACGAGGCTTTATCAAGTCTGATTTCTGGGGGCTAACAACCATGATAAAGACACTTCACCGTCATTAGAAATTAATTTGAGAGGTTTATATTCTCCCCAAGATATTGTGACATCTTTACCCAATGTTTTAACCATTTGAACTAAATATCCCACAGAATAGAGTGCGGTTAAAGCCTCTTTAGAATGGATAGTAGTATTAGTCGTTTCCAATGGGGCTTCCACTCTCTCCATTTTAGAATCAACAGTTATTTTAGTCGCTTGACCGTCAAAGTGAAAAGTCACCACATCACCCACAGTCTTAGAGGCCGCTACTGCTTTCTTCAAAGAGTCAGTATCTAAATTATAACTCAAGTCAAAAGCGAGAACAGGGGCAGGAGGATTCTTAACTAAGGAAATATCTAATAGTCTAACAGACTTGGAAATCTCACCAATATCAACTTGTAAAAAAGTTCCCTCATTAATGATACTAAGTTTTACCACATCTTTCTTGTCTGCTAACTTTAAAGCGGTATCGAGATTAGTTAAAGATATGGCTATCTTAGTTTCTCCATTAGAAGTGTTGCTCGTAAAAGTCTTATTTGGAATAGTGACTTCTAACATACAAACGTGAGCAGAATCCACTACTTTAGAAGATAAACCTTCGGGGCTAAAAACTAAAACAGCGTCATCCGATAAAGACTTTAAAGAACTAACCATAGTCTTCAACGGAGGGGCTGGACAAACGATAACGGGCGATACTAAAGTGTTAGCAGATTCAGACATATCAATATGTGGGACAACTTACCTTTAAGCGTTTGCTTCAGTATTGTCGAATAAACCAAACATCAGAACTTTCAACCATCCTCTTAATGTCTTGCAGTATAGTCCAAACGCGAATATCCACTTCTCGACCACCCTCGTAGTTTTCCTTAATCTCTGGATTATACTCTTTTAACAAGTCTTGAAGCAAGATAGTGGAGATAGCGACTTCGTTAATTGTGTCAATATCTATAACATCAGGAATTAAATTAGAACCGTCATCAATCATACGAATCACTCCTATTTAGGTCATCTTTCTTATTAGCCTTCGTGTTTCCAATCTTGAGCCAAGAAAGCCTTAATAGTTTGGCGGTCTGGTTCGGCTCTTACTAAAGGGTCAATTTCCGCCACCCGTTCTATCAAATCAGGTAAAGAAGAAAAGTTATCTTTAAAATCCGCCGCCCTTTTTTTACCCACTTTCGGAATGCCCATCAAGAAATCAACAACCTCATCTGGCTCGGAAACCCTGTGGGTGTGAAGTCTGACCGACTGATAATCTCCTGCCTCAATTCTTTTGATTAAACTTTTTACTTGTTTAATAGCAGTTGGCTCATCACGGAATCTTAAAACAGGACAAAGTTCCATCGCTATCCTGTTAAGGTGGGATTCCAAATTAGGAATGTGAGAGGCGAACTTCCTGTAAGGGTTGTTAGGAGAATTGGAAATCCGTTTAGCAGGTTCGTCAATTATGAAAAGCATAGGATAATCCACACGTTCACTCAAATCATGGACTTGCCTGATAAGACGCTTGTTCATCCAAGAGTTTAAAGCGTCTGTTAAGGTCTTCCTCTCTATACCCCACGTTTTAGTTTCACCCTCTATCTCACAGCGAATCAAAATGTCGCCCTCATAACCCATAGATTTCAAATTGTGTTTAAGCGGCTTACCCGTAGCGTCCATAAATCCAGACAGTTCTCTTGCCCATAAGTCAGGTTCAAAGGTGTCAATGAAAGTTTCCGCAGTAGCCATGCTGACAAGTAGCACACATCACTTATTACCTTAAGCATCGAACTTAGACTAATCCCAAAGGCCAATTGAACAAACCTAACTCCATCCCTGTAAGAGAGTAGGTTTCAGGAACAAACTCAGCAGGAACACCTAAAGACCAATTAGCGATATTCTGTGAAAGATATTTATTCCCGCGAGCGTCTTCAATCGCATTTTTAATATAAGGCATTTGATAATCTTCCGCCATCGTCTGAGCAAACTTTTTAAGTGACTCCCCTGAACGGTAAGGAACAATCTCTGGTAGTTTAACTAGGTCTTCTGTAATATTCTCAAAAGGCAAAATAATGCTGTCGAAATCAGCGTAGTCCTTTGCCTTGCGACCGTCAATGTGCGGTTGTCTTTGTAGTTTGAAGGTGCGAGCATTCGTGTTCAATAGTTTAAAGACCTTCTCAGGAACATTGGTAGGGTAGGTTTCAGAGGCTTTGTCAGTAGTGTAAAGGGCCACAGGTGAGTAATTAACAAAAATAGTTTTTCGATTATATTTTTCATCACGATATTCCACAGATTCTCTAGCAAGGGGGAAATGAACCTTATCCCCCAAAACAGGAAATACGCTGGTGTATTGAAACGGTCTGGTGACAGAAATCTTGTTTCTTTTAATGTTTAACGGAAGAGTGTTGATAGGGTCAGATACCGTCATTCCCGATTTTATGTGTAAAGCCGAAAAGCAATAATCATTAAAAACAGTATCTTCGCTAAAGGAAGGCAAATAATTTTTAGCCGACCAACCTTTAGCATCTTCGGGCCTTTCACCCAAGTTATCATCTTTTAGTAAAATTACATCGTAAGCATCCGTATCGTCTGTGTTTCTTCTCACCTCATGTATAAGGTAGGGGCGACTCTGGGATTTAAACAAGAAATCAATAATTGACTTGCTATCAGGATTAGTGAAAATCTGCATTAAATCATAGTTTTGAATAAACGGCTTCAACCTACGACTCGCCCTACCATTAGCCCTGTTGTGCATCAAAATACTAGGACTGTATGAGATAATGGAAACGCTCAAATCATCAGGGGCTATGTATAAGACTATGGAATACTCCACTTTTTTATCCTTATAGCCAGAGAACTCAAGAGCCTCTAAGTAATTTTCCAGAGTCTCGATTTCTATGCTTGAAAAGTTGGATTCAATAAAGCCAGCAGAAGCCCCAGAACGAGCCTTGAGAGTATTGAAAGTTTCAAGGTCGAAGTTTAAAGTCAAGTCTTGAGTTATCTTAACTGCCTTTCCTGATTTAACAGGAATACGAGAAACAGAAAAGTCAGAGAAAGTGTAATCTGTTGAACGAGTAATGTAGGACAACAAGCGATATATCCTAGAAAAGTTTTCGTATCTAGTTGCAGAGGTTTGAGGGCGACCTAGATTTCCAAAACTAATGGTATTAGGAAGCAACCCCTTGTCCAGAAAATCCCTTATTATTTCCATACCTTCAGATTCCAACCCCACCATATCGTAAGGAGGGCAGGATTCAACCCATCGCATTTCATAGTTCGCTCTGTCTTCGTGGGGATGAGACTCGTAGGTTGTCGTTTCCGATGAATAAATCAATCGTGGATAGATTACAGACTCGCTTAGTTTCAAATCTGAGAGTGAAGCAGAAGGCATTGATTTGAGAGCCGTCACAATCGGCTGCAACTGTTGGCTCGTATTATACAGATTGTAGTTCATAATACCTTGAAACAATGAACTCGGCCCAGAAGAAACGGACATCCCTTGTTTAACTCCTGTTATGGGGTGGTGAATAACACTTTTTTGAGTAGCAGGGTTAGACCAAGCCCAATCTCTCGCAGGTCTTAATGGTTGTCGGTAATAACCATACATATTACTTCCACCCTTTTCATAAAGGGGCAGATACTCAAAATTATCCCACTTCAAGTCTGAAGCCGCCAGACCCAACTTTAAGCCCTCTGCTACTATACCCTCTGGTAAATCTCCTCTAGGAAAGTGAAGCCGACTTTGAGTGTTCTGACTTCCGAAACTGCGCTCAAGTTTAAATTGATAAGCCTTACCCAATGATTCAACGGCCTTCATAGAACCTAATTTCTGGTTTTGAATGTCCCCTGATTCGGGATTTATCTGTTCTCGGTAATACTCTATACTGTTTTCACTCATAGCACTAACCACTCTTACAGAACCGTATATACGACCATACTTAGAAATCACATTCGCTCCTGCGTCTATGGGCAGACTCATATCAGAGAACCAATCTTCCACCTTTCGTGATTGAGCAAACAAACTTTCTAAAAACTCCCCATTTTTTACCAAACTTTCTTTAACAAATCCTATTTTAGAGTAAGCAAATTGTTGATGAATAGGCTTACGATGATATAAGGCTTTGACAGATGTTTGGGCGACATCAGGAAAACCCGCTTGTTGCCAATCGAGAACAGGGGCGTTGATGGAGCGATTATTTTTGGCTCTCCAAGTTGTATCATTGTGTAGCATTTTATCTCCTTGTTCCTCTAAATCAGATTTGTAAGTGAAATTGGATGGAACAGGAACAGGTAAAACGCTAAAATCCGCAGGATGTTTTTCATAGGGGACAGAAGCAAAACAAGTTTGCTTTACCTTCAAGTTAATCTCACCAGCCTCCTGTTCCTCAGTTGCTAGGAGTTTTGTGAGATGGGGTTTTGAAATAACATTTCCATTACTATCCACCCTATCATAACGGTAATTAATATTAGCATACTCTTTTAACTTTTCAGGTGAGATGACTTTTTCGTTTTGAAAGCCCACTATGTCTTTCTGTTTACCAACCCATTTAATGAAACTGTGAACGGGAAGAAGACGAGTTGAAATAAACTTCTTATAGATTTTATCATAAAAGTCAGATGACAACATCGTTAAATCAGAGGCGTATTTCCATTCTGCATTTCGATTATCAGGAGAGTTCCATTTTCTATACTCTTTTGTATCAACCATCGGCACACTACTCGGCTTACCCGTAGTTGTCTTTGGGCCTAATTTAATATGGCTACCAATATTACTTTTTGAAAATAACGGTATCTGTCCTGAAGCGGGCATCATTTTAGGTCGGATTTTACTTGTAGTGCGAAAAGCAGGATAAAAGGTGTGAATATCATCATACTCGTATATATCTCCCTTCTTGTTAAACTGCCGCCAGGGAAGTTGATAACTTTTCAAAGATAGAAATAACTTGTGATAAGGGTGAGATGTCAAACGCTCTCCAAAAGGAAATATATTGTGAGTAGTGGAATCTGTTGGTGAATTAGATACTACATAAGTCAAGGGCAGACTTACTTTTAGATACATACTCTTATGCAGGGGATATACTATTTCAACATATCAGAAGCCCTAAAGTGCATTCCAATTGAGCAAACCTATTTTTGAGGAAACGGTTAAAGGTGTGTTAAGGGGTTGAACAGAAGCAGATGCAGGTGCTTGGGACATCATCGGAGCACCCACCACCTCTCTATATCCCTTTTTTTCCTTACTCGCTATGGCGCGACCATATCCCGCATCACATTTTTGGCCTGACCTACTTCGACTTCCTGCTCTCCCGAAACCAGATAAACGACCGTATTCAGTATGATAACAACCGTCTTTCTGATGCAATTCCCAGAACTTATGAGAGTTATTCCCATAATCGTGCAACTCAAAACGCCTTACTGTCGCCATAATACTAAGAAACTGATGGACTACATTAAGTTAT
>Ga0070747_1000055_pt1 | contig 49270 bp, 50 predicted proteins | sample VirMetDEL_Mar_31_FD_77321 | JGI IMG/M metagenome (GOLD analysis project Ga0070747, IMG submission 77321) | Aqueous microbial communities from the Delaware River and Bay under freshwater to marine salinity gradient to study organic matter... | ecosystem: Environmental > Aquatic > Marine > Coastal... | reverse complement strand
GACGAACATTAAACCTCTTCTTGATGCAGCGTCTCCACCTAGGTCAGATGGATTTCCTGATGGAGCTCCGGATGACTGTGAAACTGCAACAATCATTTGTGCTCTATCTGCTGTTGCACATGCAGTATCATTATAGTTTAACAAGTCTGGTCCTGTTAGTACCCATCTACTTAGTGAATCGTCATACCCTAATCCTGCACCTGCCGGCGTACCACTATTACCTGCAGTTTGAACAATAATACCACCATCACCAGCATCAGATCCTGACTTTAATAGAATAAATTGGTCATCTACAGCAAGGTTTGTAACATTTAACTGTGTGGTATCACCGCTTACGACTAAATCACCAGTAATTGTTAGGTCACCTCCAATCGTTACATCATCTGGTAAACCAATAGTATATGATGGGCCTCCACCAAGTGCCTGAGCAGTGGTACCTGTAATTTCTACTTCATTTGCTGTGCCAGTAATAGAAATAGTTGTGTTACCTTGTACTGCATCATTAGCAGCTGAACCATAATCTACAGATAGCGCTGTTCCATTTCCACCTGATAAACCATTTCCTGCTACACCAGTATTTAATGCTTCTTTAGTTACGCTATTATTAACATATGTGGTTACACCACCTCTAGTTATTCCTATAACTCCTGAGATTGATTGAGCTTCCGCTATATTAGAAACATTTCCAAGTATTATTTTTCCATCTGCAAGTGTTGCTCCTTCTAATGAATTAACAAACGATGAAGTACCCATAAAACCAATACCGTTGGCACTAGGTTGAGCTCTAAAAATACTTGCAGTTACAGTACCGGAAGCTGTTATATTTGTTGTAGCTATACTTCCAACACCTACATTAATATTACCTGAAGCTGTAATATGACCACCTTTACCAAATGTAATTTCATCAACACCAGCTACTTCAAATATTATGTTATTATCAGTATCAAACTTAATTTGGTTATCAGCATCTCTACCTACAACTAAACTAGCATTTAATACCGAAGTTATACCTGTTTGGTCTGCAGTTACATCTAGTTCTTCATTTGTATTATCTGCTGTTAAACCTACACCAGCTATTGCGTCTACATCTATATCAAAAAAGATTTCTTCGTTTGAAGATTGATTCGTAGTAAATGCACCACCAGTTTTTAGACCATCTCGAGCTGTAAGTGTTATTGTTGCATTACTTGCTGCAGCTGGAATTGTTGGTAAAGCTTGTTGTCCAAAATCACCATCACTGTTAATTACAACATATCTGGAATACTCAACTTCAGGAATTACTGCATTTATTCCAATTGAGGCTGAAACTTTTTGTATGTCTGCTGACCCAGTAACATTAATTCCAAGTGATGCTGTAAGGTTTCGCAGTTCCGCTTGGGATCCCGATACTATTACTTTTTTCCAATTTGCCATACTTATTCCTCTACTCTATTATTATACATATATAAATATATGTGATATTGCCTTTATGAATTATCTCCAACATAGAATACACCACTTTTATAGTATATTCCTCCCTCAATAGGAGTTGGTTCACTATCTGGTGCTCCAAATACAGTTACACCTTGTGTATTTACTTTAAACTTTTCAGAATTACTACCAACAGTTGGCATACTTATAACAAAAGGATCTGAACTATTTGATCCTGTCAATATAAAACTGGATGAAACTGATAATCCAACATCGGACCTTATGGATATTTCTGTTGATGCAGACAATATAAAATTTGTGGCAGAACCTGTTATAAATGCTGTTTGAGCTGAAGAAGCTGAAAATTGCATTACGCCTTGACCTGGTACTATTCTAATATCTGCCATATTAAACCGTTGTCTCTAGTGGGTTTATATCTTTTCTAGTTCCATGCACTAAATAATATGCATTTATTTTGCTAGAGAAAATATTTTTGTTTTTAATAAATATTGAATTATTTTTTATTTCATTTACATATAGGTTTTGATGAGAGCCAATAGAAGTTAGTTGAACTGTAATTGTTTCTTCGTCAACTAATCCTGTCCATTCTTCCGGTAGTTCAATAATACTGCCAGTTGTTTTTCCTCTATAATATACAGCATGTTCAGGGCCCTCTAATACACCATATTTTAATTTTTTACCAGTCTTAGTTGGGTGAGGAATAACAAACGACTTAACAGCAGCTTCTAATGTTCCATCAATACTAATGTTTGTTGGATTTGCACCACCACTACCGGTTATATTTCCAAATACTTGAATACTACCAGATCTTGCAACTAATAAATCTCTTCGTTTATTAGAAGCATGACCGTCTCCAATTGTAAGCACTGCATCTGTTACACCATGAGCGTTGTTCATTCCAAGAACAATAGAACCACCTTTTGAACCAGAATTTACAAGTTGTGTACCAATTGCGTGGTGACCATTCGTTGATGTTGCAGATATATGATTGTAAGAACCTAAAACTATACCACCATCATTATCTTCATTATGATTACCATAACCATAAACCATTGTTACGTCACTAAGACCTTTATTTCCTGCACTACCTCCAACAAAGTTTGCTAAACCTGATCCACTGTTAAAGTATCCCATTACAATAGACCTAGCATTTTGGTTTGTAACGGCATTTCCTTGGCCTACAATTAGAGATTCAGCACCATTTATTATGGCATTATTTGGTATACCGTTTTGATTTGCTCTTTCACCAACAATAAGAGAACCTTCAAATATAGATACATCATCTCCCATAGGGGTTGCATTTATATTTGACTGGGCAGTTCTATCATTATGTCTTACATTTATAGCTCCAAAGAAATAATTTTCAGGTGCAGTATTTTCTATCTGTATATTTCCACTACCAGTAATATTTCTAAAGTCTACATCTTTAGCAATTATATCTTCACTAGAACTTATTATACAGCTTGCTGTTACTTTTGACTTTATATGTAAGAAATTATCACAATCTGTACCTAGTGTTACGTCACCCGTAAGATTGCCTGTTCCCGTTGTTGTGAAGTTATTTGTAATTAAAGTATTATTTGTTATGTTTACAATAGGTCCGATCATGAAAGTTACACCAATTGTAAATGTTCCTATACCACCAGTGGTTGAACCAAAACTTACATTATCTCTACCTTGCTTATATACATAACCAGAACCTGAATCATAGGTTAAAAAGTCGGTATAGGTTGGTATAGATTTTAAATTTGATAATATTAACGGTAAGTTATTACTAGAAGATAGTGTTGTTAACTGTTCATGTTTTGTACCAAGATGGTTGATAATTATGTTTTGTAAACCCTTGATAGAAACAGCTGGTTGTGCTGCGGCATCTCCTGCATCGAATCCATCATGAACTACATTAATAAATAAATTACCAGCCTCTCTACCTGTAGCTGTTGAAGATACTTGAGAAACTAAACTTACATATGTTTGGTTATTATATGTTGCATTAGAATCTGCTGTATAGAATATTCCTCCAATATAATCACCAGCAGCAATTGTTGTAGTATCATTATGTAATGTTAATCCTAATAAACTACTTGCTGATTCTGCAGAACCTGCACCTAAATTTCCGGTATTTGATATTGTTAAACCTCTATCTGCAGTATGTGATAACTTAATATCTTTATCTGCACCAAATAATATTTTACTATCATCTGTTTGGAACCATAAATCTGCTGAGGATGTTACATGCTCTGCCGAAGATTTACCAAGTGTTATAGATGAACCAGTTATGCCTGTCATATATAAAGGATTTCCAATAGAATTTCCACCTGTTGTTCCAAACCTAGCAGATACTTGGCCATTTTCCTTTAGGGTTATGGTATCAGAACTAAATGCTATACCAGTATTTGCGTCATTATCATGATAAACTGCTAGTGCGCCATAAGCTTCTTTGAAGTATATATCTCCACTTGCACTTATATCACCTGAGGCTGTAATTTGGGCCAATGTTAATGAAGCATCTGCTGGATTAACAGTAATATTTGCGTTTGCCTTTAGTGATTCAGCAGATCCATCAGGAGAAGTATCGTCTATAAATGTTATTGGGTGATATGCATCGCCAGTATCATTTGAAACTAAAACGTTGGTTGTAGTGGCTGAGTTAGACGCAGATGCTATAAATCCTGATCCGCTAAATGAACCTGTAGTATTACTTATTCCAGTAAAGCTTCCGCTAAATGAACCTGTAAAATTACCGTCGTTTATATTTGCAAATGATGCAGTAATTATTGAAGCTGTAATGTTTGTAACAAATATATTAGAAGAAGTAAGATTAGTAATATTAAACTGGTTAACTGTACCAAGTGGAGTATCTGAGTCCATTTGGTATAGGTCACCTAACGAATCTACAATTACCATATTTACTGGCACTGTAGAAGGATATACTGGTAAATCTTCAAATCTAACTATTGGTTCACTGGTATTGTGGTTAATAGAATTTGAAACATGAAGTCTTCTTTGAGGGTTATGAGTACCTATACCTACACCACCTTCATGTGCAATCGTCATTCTTTGAGTTTCTACTGATTGACCACCTGTATTTCTTGTGTCATCGTTACCAGTAAAGAATCTAATTTCTTGACCTCTATCTCCACGTGCATGTATATTTATACTACCTTGTGGATTACCACCTGTAGTTATATGTAAAACTTCCTGTAATAGTCTTCTTCCACCTGCATCTGTGTCTCCTCCATCTCCAAGATCGTCTCCAGTTGCTCCACCTTCATAGGTATCAGGATGATACGATATTGAACCACCAGCAATGCCTCTAGTTGAACCAAAACCATAACTTGCACTGGAATTTAATGCATTTACAGAAATTCCTGCTCTTGGACCGTTTGTACTTGGTGATGAACCACCAGGAGTACCTCCATCTATAATGTATTGTGAAGCAGTTTCCCAGTTTGTTACATTTAAAAATACTCCTTTAGCACTTGCACTATAAAATTGTGCAACACGAGTTGAAGCTTCAGTAAATAGTGCATTTGAGTTTTCAAGTCCAAATGCAAGTTTACCACTACCAGTAAATACTTGCATTGTAGAATGAGAAACATTAAATGAACCGGTTATTGAATGTATATTACCTGTTGAATTACCTATTCTAGAATTTCCTTCAACTTGTAATTGATGAGTTACAGAATTACTTGAAAAGTCACCTACACCAACCCTTCCAGTATGGTATATTTGGTCACTGATTGTTGGATCTGTTAGAGCATCGGATACTCCTTGCTTATACCAATCATTATCTGCACCATAACTTGCTGTGCCAATTAAATCTCCAACAAACCCACCACTTGCACTTATTTGTCCTGATGCCGTTACATTTCTTACTTCAATATCTCCACTAACACTTACATTGTTTGATGCTGTAAGATTAGCAGTTAATACTAATGAACCTGTTATTTGTGCGTCACCTGCAAGGGTACCATCCCATTCACCAGTAACTCCTGTTAATCCGCTTCCATCTCCATCAAAACTACCTGTAAACGAACCTGTTAATCTTGCATCTCCATCAAAACTACCTGTAAACGAACCGGAAAAGTTTCCATCTCCACCAAGAGCATATGATGCTGTTTCAGCTCGAGAGGAAGATAATTCATATGTTATTTCATGTGATGCAGAAAGTGCATATGATGCAGTAAGTGATGTATTAGCAAATATTGCATGTGAAGATGTTGATGCGTATGATGCTGAGATTGAAGAGTCTGAGCTTGAGACGTTCATTGAACCAGTTTTTGCAAATAGTTCATTACCTTCATTTACACAAATTGTTTTTGCATCTACTCTAACTCCTATAGAATCTCCATCTATAAAATTAAAAAGATCTGCTGAAAACGACTTTTGACCCGTTGTCCAAGACGCTGTACTATTTAGTTGATAATGCGGATATATATTTCCTGTTTCTGTACTGGTCCAAGTGGCAGCTCCTTGTGCAAAATTGTGTTTTTCATAAATAGACTGGCTTTTTAGTCCATATATTCCACCTTGATAGTGAGGAGATAATGTTCCAACTGAACTAGATGCATTTGCATATGGATTACTACCCGTTATTGCACTAAGATTTGCTCCTGTTGGAGTAAAACCGACAAAATTTGAAGGTGATACTGCTGATGTTTCTATTGCACCATAAACATGTAGTGCAAATTTTTGTCTTGCACCAGCAGTTATACCAGTTGAGCGTGGAAGTGCATATACATACCCAGAAAAACAATCATATTGTGGATAAGCTTCACCAACAAATAACCCATAATCTCGTTTATAATTATCTGTTGGTTGGCCAGACCAATCTGAATCTGTACCTTGTGGAATGACGTTATTATGATAGTCTGTTTCTGTTTCATCTACTATAGTAAATACAATTACATTTTCATCGACCGTAGAAGATGCACTAATTGGAGAATTTTCTAAATAGTAAGCTGATGCACTATATCCGTAAGCAGTATATGCATCTGAGGCAGTGTACGTACCTAAGGTATGGTTTGTTTCAGATCCAGAATCTTCCCATTTAACAGACTTCATACTTCCTGTAATACCTGTTCCTGCTCCTAGTTGATTTTGATTTCCAACAGCAGGCCAAGACATCCAAGACAACCATCTTTCTGACATGTTTGTTCCAGAAGCAGGAGCTGCAGTTCCTTCACCAACATAAATATTACCTTTCCAATATGAGTATCGTTCTCTCATATCTTTTTCAAACTTAGGTACCATATATCTAGTTATCATTGCAGCACTATCTCCTGCAGATCCACTAAATACTAGACTAGTGTTATCAATAAAAATATAGATATTTGTATCTGCATGGAGATGACAACAACAATTTTCACTATCCATAAAGCCGATTGCACAGCCAAGCTTAAGTTCAGCTAGGTCTTGTGAGGCTGTATTATATACGACTATATGGTTGTATTCATTTGTTACAGAAGTTGTACTATTATCTATATTAGTTATATTATCAATATCTATATTATTTATAGTAAGATTACGAATTATAGTATCACCACCAAATATGTTTGTGTTTGAATTATTTATTACAAAGGTATCTCCAAGTATATAGGTATTAATACCTCCTTCATTTATAGTAATATTATTTGTTACTATATCTCCTGTAAATGAACCTGTATAAGATCCCGTATGTGTTGCAAACAATTCATTTGCTTCATTTACACAAACAGTAGTACCATCAACTTTAACACCGATAGAATCACCATTTATAAAGTCAAACAAATCAGCTGAAAAAGAGGCTTGACCTCTTAGCCATGAGCCAGATTTATTTGCATTTGTGAGTGATACTGGATAAGATAAACTTGAACTATACCATCCAGAAATACCACCTACAAAATCGTGCTTTTCTTTTATTGATTGACTTTTTAATCCGTATATTCCACCTTGGTAGTGTGGAGAATTTGTTCCAACAGAATTTGCTGCGTTTGCGTATGGATTTGAACCAGTAATTGCATGAAGCTTTGCTCCTGTTGGAGAAAATTCTACATAATTTGCTGGAGCTACAACGCCTGTTTCTATTGCGGCGTATGCATGTAATGCAAAGTGTTGTCTTGCTGGATGTGTTGTGTTATTTGAACTTGGAAGTGCATATAAATACCCAGAAAAGCAAGTATATTCAGGATGTGCTTTTCCAACGAATAATCCATAATCTGCTTTATAGTGGCTTGTTAAATGATTATTAAAATCTGCAGAAGTTCCTGTTGGAGAGGTTCCTGCTGAGTTTGTTGATGAATCATTGTGTCTATAATGATAGCCGTTACCTGCACCACCTCCATGATATGTATTGGTGCCAGGATCTGTTTCATCTACCATTGTAAATACTATTACATTTTTATCAGGAACTCCATCCTTTATAATTGGAGAGTTTTCTAGATAATATGCAGATGCACTGTATCCATGTGCAACAAAATTGTCAGATCCTATATACGCTCCAGTTGATTCATCATTTGCAGATGTACCATACGGATAGCTTCCCCATTTAACTGAAGACATACTTCCAGTAATACCAGATCCAGGTTCAATTTGGTTTTGATTTCCAACAGCAGGCCAAGACATCATAGATAACCATCGCTCTGCTGGTAAGGTACCAGATCCAGGTCCACTTGAACCTTGTCCTACAAATATATTACCTTTCCAATAAGGGTATCTTTCCCTCATATCTTTTTCAAACTTTGTAACTACCCATCTGGTAAGAAGACCTGGTGTATATTGGGCAGCTGAACCTCCATCAGGATTAGATGCGGCTACAGCCATACTTGTGTTATCAATAAAGATGTAAATGTTAGTATCAGCATGAAGATGGCAACAACAGTTTTCACTATCCATATAATCAAGTGCACAACCTAATTTTACATGTCCAACCTCTTGAGAAGAAGTATTATACACTAAAATATCACCAAAGTTATTTGTAACATCAGTTATATCTATATCATATGAAGTAGAACTTGTTACATTTGTAATATTATTTACATGCAAAGGACCAATTATTGTTGATGAAGTGAGTGCATATGATGCAGTAACTGAATTATTTGCAAATATTGCGTGTGAAGATGTTGATGCATATGATGATGAGGTTGCAGTTAACGCATGACTAGCGGTAAAGTTTAATACACCAGTTGAATTAAAATTCTCAACAGAAATACCTGTTGGAGCAATTGTCCATTCGTTATCCATACAAACATTATCAATATAGACTTTTTCTGTGCACATGTGTCCTTCTATATTATAGAATTCAAACATGAAGTCAAAAATATCTCTTCTATCTGGATGTGATAACCCTCTAGGAAGTGGTACTAGGTAATTATAATTATGTGTAGTAACTCCAGCACGTTCAAATGGCTTAACAGATATTTCTTGAAAATACCAAAGGCCTCGCTCTATTTCAAACCTAAATTCTCCAATGGCATCGGCGTCAGCTTTAAACGGGAATCTAAAATTAACCTCTAATATATGGTCTACACCAGAATATCCATCTACCTTTTTTATATCAACAATTCGACCTTTAGGTTGGTTAACATCGTTTATTTCACCAATTAACTTACCTGAACTTCTATTTGTATCATCTTGGAATGCATCTCCAGTACCAAAAATATCTAATCTTGGAGGTGTCAATATTTCGCCACCTTGTATTGCAAAGGTATTTATTGTTGAATCAACTGCAGAAGTTCCTACACCTCTAGAAGCTCCTTGTTCAATTAAATCTCGGCCTTTTACAAATGCACTAACTTCTAATACATAAACCTTATCTTTTTTAAATGACGCTGATATGTTACTACTTAATTCTGCCACTTTTAGGGGCTGTACACTTGGATTTCTTCCGACATTATCATCTAATGGTGAAACTTCTCCGAGTGTACCAACCCTAAGAGATGGTCGCATTGGTATAAAGTCATGAACAATGTTTGGTGGTTGTTCGACAGTTGGAAACGCGAGAGATTCAGAAACTATTGACAATGTTGGAGCATCAAGGCCTTTTGCCGAGGTATTCCAATAATGTCCAAAATATCTAACATCGGATGAATCAACAGATGAATTTAACCTGTCAAATTTTCCGCATGGTATATTTTTAAATCTATTTTTATTATAGTGTGGAGACATTGAAACAACAAGCATTTCTTGAGCCTCTACAGGTAGATCTGAACAAAGTTCGTAGTCATCTGGTCTAGACTCTGCTCGTATATATGTTTTTATTCTATGTACTTCACCAGAATATGGATCCAAGTCATCTACAATAATTCCAGCATATGATGTTTTCCACATTGATTCAGATTCTGCTGGATCAGGATGTGGGTATCTACTGTGAGAATACGGTGGCATTGCCCATGTAAGTGTAAAGTCACTGTGCTGAAACTCTTGATGCATTATCTCTTGTAATTGATTTCCAGTACCTTGGAACGTTGTATGCGGACTTGAAACTAATACCCTAGATGGAGATAATACCTGCTGTATACTAGTAAAATATGAACCTTCTGAACTTATATCGTCAAATCCGTCTCCATCTTCTACATTATTATTTAATGGAGAAGCTGCAGGAGTTATTCCAACTATATTGCTTCCATCAAAAAATATAGTTCCGTTTTCCATATCACTAACAAATCCACCAAAGTCTGAACTTGATAGTTCTAAGTATATTTGTTCTCCTCTTTTTTCATACGATATTTTTGCATTTGTATTATATGAAGATGAAAGTTGGTATATTGAACACGTTATTTCGTTTTCAACTACAGGATTTGCTGATGTTAGCGCAGAAGATAAAGATGAAGTAAGTTTAGTATTAAAGTAATGTTGGTAATATGGAAGTTTTAATTCAGCTACTTCAATTTTAGGGGGTGTAATGTATGTAATTTCAGAAGTATTGGCTGCATCTCTATTTATGTATACTCGCTTTGCCCATCGAATATTAAATACACCTGGATTTCTGACAGGTAAAAGACGTGCATTTACAACCTTACCTTTTGCAACAGATACAATACTTACTTGGCCATATCCTTTAGGTCTAGTTTCATCTACTTCTATTACTAATCCTATTGAACCGTCATTTCGCCTATTATCTAATAAACGAACTGGTACTAGGTCACCGTCAGCGTCTAGTACCTCAACTCCGATTTCTGCATTATTTACTAATGTTTCAGGGTCAGGCTTGATAAAAAACAGGTTTTTACCAGCATGTAACTGTTGTCCTATGCCTTCTACATTAAAATAATCCTCTGAAATTCCTGAATCTTCTATTTCAACCGGTATAGAATCATAACCCAGGTATTTTAAGGGATTTTGTAACGTAGGATCCTTAAATGTTCTTTGTATTGTTGCCACTAAATTTTAGTCTCCAACTATATTTCACTTTTATACCATATATAAATATAGTCGAAGAGCAAAAATTAGTTATATACTACCTTACTTAATCCTGCAGACTTGTTAATTTCCAATAAGTTATCAGTAATATCTCTCATAATGTCAATGTGGCTAATCACCATTATGTATTCAAACTCAGTTTTTAAATAATCAAATAACATGAATATAGAATTTAGGTTATTTGTATCTAAATTACCAAAACCTTCATCAATAGCTAAAAAATTAGGTCTTGGTAAATTTGAAACATTTATTAATCCAACCCTTATGGCTAATGAACTTATAAACTTTTCCATTCCTGACGTTAATTCTAATGGCCACTTTTTATTATCTCCATATGATATTTGAGTATTAATATTTTTGCCATCAACATCAAATTCTAATGTAAAGTCAACTATTTGTGACAATATTGTGTTTACTTCTTCTTGAATATATGGTAAAATATTTGAAACTAACTCATAGGGTACACCATTTCGTTGTATTGCGTTTAAATAATATTCATAGGCTTTATATTTTTCCTCTAAGTCATGTGCTTGTTCTACTGAACTATTAATTGCCTCGATAGTTTTATTTGCAACTGAAATATTGCTGTATGCTTGTTGAAGATTTTTTGAATTATTGGCCTGTTCATCTGAAACTTCTTCTAATTTGGCATTTAGTACATCTATTTTTTTCTGAGTTTTTATATTATTTCTAATATTTTCTTCATTTTTATAATATTTGGCTATTTGTTTGTCAATTGCAACTAAATCTCTATTTTTATCTCGCAGTTCAGATCTTCGCTGTACTCGCTTTAGTTTGATTTCAGCCTGATATTTAGATAATTTTACATGTTCAGAATTTAAAGTTGCTAACGTAGAGTTTTCTAATTCTACAGGTTCTAAGATTGTAATTAATGAATCAACCTTTGACTGTCTTTCTAGCAATTTATTTACAGATATTTTATCTTGTTGTAAGTCATTTTCAATTTTAAATGCACTTTGAACAAAAGGTGTACTTTTACAAAAATCACAATTAGGGTCAAACTGTCCTATGGCTTTTAATTTATCTAGCTTATGGTTAACCTTTATTTTTAAAGTATTTAGCTCAGACTTTATACTTGCTAGTTCAGCTCTTGACATTCTAAGTTTTTTAACCCTATCATTTATGTCATCTAAATCATATTTTTTTTCCAATATAGTCAACTCTCTAAGTCTAGGAGTATTTTCACTATAATATTTGTCATATTTTTCTAGCCTAGACTCAACATCCTTAATATTTGCACCAATTTGCTGCTTTGTTTGTTTTAGGTTTTTTATGTCGTCAATAACATCTAGTTTTATTAAATTTGAATTTTGTTCTAATATTTTTGCATTTAACTTTTGTCTAGATTTATCAAGAGATTCCTTTGTTTTTTCAATATCGGCATACTCTAATTTATACTCTGCAAGTTTTTCTTCTGAATCAATTAATTGTGTACTGAAGTCAAGGTCTTTAAATTGTTTTAGTAAAACCTCAACCTCTTTAATTTCCTCATTTGCTACCCTATATAATTCTTCAAACACAGTAATATCTAAGAATTGTGCAAGTAAATCCTTTTTTTCAACCTGGCTTTTGTCAATAAATCCAGTATTATTATTTTGTAATGATAATGCAGTTAATACAAAATCTTCATAATATCCTAAATATCCGCGAATGTTTCTATTTGTATAAACTCGTTGTTCACCGTTCAAAGAAACTTTTTCTCCAGCTTCATCAATCATCCAAAAATCTACATCAACTCTAACATGTCCAGTATGTGATTTCTTAGCTCTTCTTTCAATAAAATAATCTATTCCATCTATTTCAAAATTAAAGTTACAGCTAAAATTCATCTTAGTTGTGTTCATAACCTCAGATGCAGACTTTGTTCTTGAACATTTATCAAATAAACAATATGCTAATGCATCTAATATCGCAGATTTTCCTGCATGGTTTGGTGCAAATATTCCAACAGTGCCATTCATGTTTTGAAAATTTATTTTATTATTTTCACCATAACTAAACATGTTTGAAAATGTAAAAATTTTAGGTTTCCAATTTACGTTTCGACTTATTTCCACATCTGGTAATAGTGAATTTAAAGATCTATTTATTTTTCGTACTCTATTTAGCAACTCTGAGTCTAGGTCATAGTTTCGTTCTAAATAATCCGATATTAGTTCATTTTGGTAATTTGAATCTCTAATGTCCTTGGTTATTTCTATTGCACTTTTAGAATTATTAGATATGTTTGCTAATCTATCTGTTTTTATTATGATGACATCTTGTACCTTTGACTTTTTTCTAATTTCAACAATGGCTTGTTTTACCTCTGCTTGTGTTGTATTTGTGGTTTTTATACGTAACCTAGGGTATTTAGGTATATTATCAATGTTTGGTAATACACCATCAACCATGTTTACAGTGTAATATCCATAATCGTTAATTATATCATGAAACTTTCCTTTAAGTGTATTCATATCCCAAGTCATATATCCATGGTTCTCAAAAGTTTCACCAAAGTTTTGTTGAATCAGTGAGCCTGCATATGCAATTGTTTTACCCTTATCTAGGTATTGTCTTTTATGAATGTCTCCTAATAATACCAAATCACAACCTGTAAACACAGACTGCTTTAGACTCTCGTTATTTACAATGTAGCCTATATCTGTAACTGAATTGTGTACCGGTCCATGATGTAAACCTATTTTAATATTCTTTGCACTTGATGCATCTGGGAAGTCCTTAGGGTCATCAAACACTGACATGACTATAAAATCTATATTACAAACTCTGTATATTCCACTATTTTTCAAGTAATGTAGGTTTGGGTGAGCAAGATTGTCAATAATTGGAGATAATGCATCTAGTCTACTAGAGTTATTTAGATTTGCATCATGGTTACCAGTTATTACGATAGTCGGTCTAATATCGGCTAGCTTTCTAAAAAATTCTGATGTTAGTTCTACTAGCTCAGGACTAATATCCGTTTTTGTATGTACAATATCTCCTGCGACATAAATTAAACTTTGTTTTGGCAAAGATTTTGCTTCTTTATATAGTTTTCTAAATACTTGCCTGTATTCTTTATGTCTTTTAAAATTTCTAATGTGAATGTCTGCCACATGTAAAATTGTTTCTACTTTTTCAAATCCAATATCTATTTGCATATAAACTTATACTCCATAACTTTCTTAAACGTTAGAGGTGTGGAATTATCCAATAACGCTTTAAAATTCTCAGATCCCATTTCACTAGGATCTTTCTCACCTAACTCTACAATATGTACAATCTTATCTAATTTCATAAAATATTCTGCTATTTTTAGCGAATGTTCTAATGCATCAGAATCCAATGCTATATTTATTCTATTTACTTTATTTTTTAATACCTTTGACTTTAATGAATCTAACATTAACTTTCCAAATAAAGGTATTGCATTATTTTTTGCAGCTATAGCATCAAATGCTCCTTCAACTATAGTTATTGGTTCATCCCAATTTATTAATAAATCAAAACCAATAATATCTTTACTAACCCTAGGATTATTATGTTTATACGTTGCATCCTTATAGTAACTTCTACCTGTAAAAAAATTAAGATTACCTGTAGAATCATAGCTAGGTATAATTATCATTCCATTATATCTTCCGCGTTCACAATAGCCTATATCGTATCTTAATATTTCATTGGGCCCAATACCTCTACTTGCAAGATAATGCATTGCATTTTTATATTCTGGGCTTTTAGAATTTGCAAGATACAAGGGAACATAATCTGCTGGTAAAGATAAATCATCATATTTTTTTGATAAATCAGTTTTTATTATTTTACCAGTTAGCTTTGTTAACCTATTAAGAATGTCTGTAGATACACGCAGTTTTTTAAATAGGGATGAAATTGTTCTACCCTTTACACTACATACCCAACAATGCCATTTTTCGCTTTCTAAATGTAAGTTAAACTTCATTTTATGATGCTTACAAAAAGGACAGTGAAAACCAACCTCTCCAGTTTGTTCATTCGTTTTAGAACGACCTAGCACTTGTTCTAGTATTTGTATTAGTCTTAGATTACCCATTTATAGGTATAATATAATAAAAATTATTGAATCGGTAAAATCTCAGGAAACTATTTTTCCAATAACCAGGCTTTAGGTATTTCTTTATCTGCCCATAATATTCCATACTTGTCACAATAATCTCCATAGGAAGTTTTAGAACCTTTTCTTATTTTTCCATTTGGGTTTTGAAAAACAAATCTAATATCTAACTCAGGGTGTTGGTCTTTTATTAGAAGATGTTTTTTGCGATCTTCAGTTGTCCATCTACCCTTGGTTTCTATTAATATGCCATTTGGAAGAGTAAAATCTACTGTATACTTGTGATTTGTTTGAGGCTTTATATATTTGACCTGTGTGACCTCATATTGAAATTTAATTTTTTGCTCTAAAAGAGCGGAAGCGACCTTATTTTCAAAGCCGCTTCTATACCCATTTATCTTTTTAATTCTTCTTGCCATATATAACCTTTATTTTTTATTATGCAAATGTTGCACCGTTATTACCGATAACAAACCATTTGCCAGATATGTACATTAAAGTAACAGAATCACCTATTGTATCAAATGTAACTGTTCCAGTACCAGATGATTTCCATCCTGCATTTGTAACTGTTACTACCATATCTCCACCATCACCTTTCATTGCAAGAACTTTAACCAGTCCTTCTGTACCTGCAGCTAGAGCAGCTGTTTCTGCACCACCCGTTGTAAAGTGAGAAGAAGCTACATTTCTTAAAACGTTTCCACCATCTGCTAAATCTTCAGTTGATGGAAGGTTAAGTATACCTCCTATAACATGTTCTCCTGTTGCATTACTAGCAGATACTATTGAAGTAGCTGATGTGATTATTTTGCCTGATGCGGAAATATGCATCATTGTTGTACCTTCTGCTCCTAATTCTAAAGCTCCATTGGTCTTAGTACTATGAATATAGTGATTTCCACCATCAGCGCCAGATTGTATACCATGAGTAGCCGTACCTCCATTTGTTTGAAACTTCAAAAGAGATTGAGCTGCTGAATTATGTACGTGAATGTGTAGTCTATGTGTAGCGTCTGGAGTTAAAGTTCCAATACCTATTCTACCTTGGCCACCACCATCCATAATCGAAACTTGATCTGCAATGTGTAGTTCTCCACCAAGTGAGTGAGTACAATTAGTTCCATTAGATGCACTTATTATACCTGAAGCTGTTATGTTACCGTTAAGAGTTGTTATTCCTCCTACTGTTAAAGCGTCTACAATTTCTGCATCATCAGAAATATATAAACCTTCTCCTGTTAGTACTCCACTTGAACTTATATTATGAGATGCAGTTACTGGAGTTGTTATTAGCAGTTGTTCTTGGTTTGGTAAAGAGTTTATTCTACTTGTGTAAGTATTAAGACCACCATAAAGGTGATTACTTGCACTTATATTTGATGCTGTTACGTTAGAAAATAATGCACCACCAAGAACTTCTAAAGTTCCAGAGATTATTGCATTTCCTGAAGCGGTTAAGTGACCTTTAGTTCCGTTTGCAGCACCTTCTCCTCCAAGAGAAAGCCATCCGCTAGAACTCATATTTCCTTCAACCTCAAAGTCTACATTAGGGTCAGAAACTTTAACACCAATATTACCGTCAGCTGAATTTACTCTTAGTGAAATAACTCCTGCATCATCCATAAAGTCTGAATCACCTTTAAACGTATTTGTTGTAGAAGTGTCATCTTGAACAATAGTATCAATATATCCTGTTCTTTCAATATAAATGTCTCTCCATTCTTGTGCATCAGAACCTAAGTCATAAGTATTGTTTATATTTGGAATAATATGTGAGTTTACGTCTGCTCCAAATGTCACATTATCAGTGTTTTGGTCTCCTAGTTGAATACCACCTGGTGTATATGCACTAAATGTTGCATGTCCTTCGACATAAATATTTCCTACGGCATGTACGTTGCCGCTAAAAAATGCATTTGATGCTGTTAATTCTCCAGATGCTGATACTGATCCGTGTACTTGTACAACTGGATTTGCATCTGATGCTGGTGAAGCACTAACTATAAGTCCACCATTTGTAGATCCCGTGATGCTTACTTTTATACCATCATGCGGGTTTACGCTGTTTACATTAAGTCTACTCATTTACTTTCCCTCTAATTATCTTAGTAGTCACTATAATTTAATAAATCTATTTTGTTCATTCTATTAAAGCTGGTAACAACAAAGTTGCTATCTGCTCCTATATCAACAGTTCCACTTATTGAAAACGGTCCTATCCATATTCCATATTGTTCATCAGCTAATGTTGCTGTTCCTGATGCCGTTATGTGATTTTGTACACTAACTTCTCCTTGAGCTGTTACTGCATGTATGTCTTTCCATCGTTGTGTTGTAGTACCAATATCGTACAAATCATCAGTATTAGGTCTAATATTAGATGTAACATCTGCATTAAACGTTACTGAATCAGTATTTGAATCTCCACCAATCATGTTTCCACCAAGTGTAAGATTACCATCAATCTGTGAATTACCTGAAATGAAAAGATGAGATCCTGTTAGTCCACCTGAAGCACTAATACTTGCAACAGCTAAAACTGAGTCTGTTCCGGATAGTGATAGATTACTTCCAGTTATATTTCCATTAACATTTATACTGCCTGATATCTCATGAGATCCTGTTAGATGTCTAAAATTTCCATCTACTTCACCATGAGTTAATGGTGCTCCTTTTATGTCTCTAAATACTAATGCCAAAATAATTCTCCTATATGGTGGTACACACTTTAACTATATATAAATATAGCTGTAATTCATTAAGTATCATACCGCACAACAAAAGTCATATCATAATCAACCATCTTAAATATTGGCTGGGCTAGTGAACCTATCACTAGTAATTCTCCTGCATCATTGTATAATCCTATTTTTGTCACATAAGGATTAAATTCATTATTTAGTGCATATTGAGATATTTCTTTTGTTTTGTGGTTTTTAATAACAGAAGGATTAGCTGTAAAATTAAGTTCATTTGCCTTTACTTCACAACTAAATAAGTTTTCCGTCACAGTTGTTTTATTTCTGAATGAGATAGTTGATTCTCTAGGTGCTGCAGATAAATACGATGCTGATGGGAAGGTTACAACAACTTGTCCATGTTCATAAAACACATTACCCCAGTGATTCATTCCTGTTCCAACCGATGAGCTCATATAGTTTATTTGTTCTTGAGATAATGCACTATCAAAAATCCTAAACTCATCTATTTGACCATTAAATGCTCTATTAAAATGAGGTTCTGTTTGTCTTTGATTTGTTACAGGATCTACTGCACCTTCTATTAAATTTATTTGGCCTCCTAAAACTATTGCACCGTTATTTCTAATTGGTGCTGCATCTACCATGTCATTTGTATCACCTGCACTTAGACTATAATTAACATATAGGTCAAGGTCAGACCCGGACTTTTGAAATACTATATGTCTCCAAGCATTATCACGAAAATCTGTTTCTACTTGACAAGTAGCTACTTGTCCGCTTCCATCTTTTCTACTTGCGTTTATAAAGCCTTGATTGTCTATTTCTATTCTAAATGGGTATGAAAAGTTTCCATCACCATTTGTAAAATTCTCAGTTTCACCAATCAATATAGATTCAGTAGTTACAGATGGTATTTCATGAGAAAGAATTACTTGATTAGTAAAACTATCCTTAGTATATTGTGTAGAATTTATGTTTAAATAAAATGATATTGCAAAATCCTCGTCTTCTCTAAAATCTAGCTGGGGTATTGAATAATCTGGATTTATTTTTACATAACTCCAATCATTAATACTTTTCATTTCGGATGTGTCTATTCCAATTCCACCAGTTTCTCCGTATTGACCTGTGAATTCGATTCCAGTACCATATTTACTTCCTGTTACTACCTTTATATTATTTGATGAAACATTGTTTTGATACATACTAAAATCAGTTATACTACCAGATGTTATTTGTGTGTTTAAATATCCTTTGCCATAAGAAGGCATATATTGATAAGGAGTAAGATCTTTAAATGGAAGATATATTGCTGTATTTTGCACTGGAGGTATTGAAGATGTTACACTTAGTCCACTTGAAGTTGCAAAAGCTGTATTGTATAAGTTTCCAAAACCATCATCTTTAAGCGTTATTGTTTCTCCAGCTGGAACCGAAGGAAAAGATACAGTTACAGATTCTCGAGTTAAACCCTGGCCATAAATAAAATGTGGTACAGAAATTACATATGCAGTATCATATAATTCTCTATGTTCAGCTTTATCTCCTCTAGTACAAAAAACTGATCCATGATTTGGCCAGTCTCGATAATACATTTGCCAAAGATTATCCCAAACTGATCTTGAAGGAATTAATGTAGCCGTATTTAGGTCTTCACTACCACTATTAAACTCAGTAAATCTATCTGCCTTTGCAACATATCCTTTAATTTTTGGTACAATGGCCTCGCCATCGATAATAAAAGGAGTATTTTCATTGTAGGATGCAGAATAGTTTGACAAAGTCAGAGTATAATACTTACGGGCTGTAAAATCTCGAATTTGTATGTCATCCTTATTAAATGTTTTGAAAACTTCAGACATACGATTTCCCTATTTTAAAATTCTAATTTTACTCGTACTAAAGCCTCTCTTGAGAATGTTTTTAACAACGGTTTACTTAATTTTGCAACAGCCAATAATTCATTATTGTCATTATATAATCCAATAGTTGTTACGTATGATTTTGGATCTCTAAAGAAAGATGCATTTGCAAAAGTTCCCGTAGATCCAGAAGTAAATGTTGGATTATTTGAAAAATTAAATTCGTTATTTTTAACCCTAATAAAGTAGTGAGTAGAATGAATAGTTTCTTTATTTCTTGCAGCTAAATATCCTACTTGTGCAGTTCCAGATCCACTTAAATGTTTAAAGAAGTCTGTTGTATTTGCGTTAGATACTGTTACTGGAGTTGATGAGTATGCAAAAGAGTTTGAATTTATAGTAAGTCCTACTTGACCATCAATTGCAGATGGATCTAATATAATAGTTCCCATATCAGGATACACAATACCATAATGGTTAGTATCTCCTGCAAAAAGGCCTGCATCAATAGTACCACTTCTAATAAAGTATTGTCTACCTGCTTCAGTTACCGTTCCGTCCGATACTGTTGAGTCGTCTACTAGCTTTATTGGAGATGCTGTTCCAGATACATGTAGTTCCCAATTACCTGGATCTATTTTTTCTTTCATTCGGGTTCTTTGAAAGTTTATAGCATATATTTGCTCTAAATTTTCACTAGAACTTATGTGAGGATTGGTTACAGAAAATCTTGTGTCTCCTGCATTCAATAATGTGTTTGCATATTGTGTATATATTGCCTTTGAAGGAGTAAATCCAACCGAAGCATATTGTGGTGGTGTTGAGCCAGACCCTCTATAGTGACCATAAGAAATTGCAAATTGTATTTCTTGGTTATTATTTGTTGAAGGATCTTTTTGATATACGTCTAAATAATATTCACCAGAACTTTGACTTTGTGCTGATGAAGTAAACATTCCACTTATTTCTCCAGCGTTTTCGGAAAATAGTGCAGCTGTTACTACATCTGAGTCTAAATTTTCTACAACATCGTCTACTCCAAACTCTGAAAATACACTTGTAATTGCTCTAGGTGTAAGTGGGTTTGGTCTAGGCCTTACAAACGGTCGTCTGCTTGGCTCTTGTTGTGGTCTTTCTCTATCTCGTGTAACTCTATCGCTTTGGTTTGACGCTTTAGTTGGAGATAGTCTTGATGGTGAAACTGGATTTCCTCGACTGTCTTTATATGATGCCATTTTTTATTCCTCTATTATCTATATGCCGGTGATTCTAAAATATTAGTACTTACCTCTTCTTTATTAACTGTAATAGTTACAGTTGCAGATCCACCTGTTTCGTTTCCAATAATCGTTAAAGTTGTTGAAACAGATTGTAGTGGTTGTGCTTTTGCTACAATTTGGAATGACTTTCCAACCAAGCTTATAGACTTTACATTTGTTTCAATTGGAGATGGAACAGAAGGGTTAAATCTAGAATCTACAGCTCCTCCTGCAGCAACATTCAAATAACAAACATCCGAATCTGCTAGTATTGCTGTATATCCGTATGTATTATTTCCGTTTTGGAAATTAGTTGTTGAAGGAACAATAGTTGCTTGCTGTCCTGCCGAAGTTAATGTTAATGCTCCTGGAAGAGCTGTTACTACAGGCATTTTTGAAATATTTTTAGGTAATGTAACCAATTTATATTTCATCATTTGTGATTCATCAGGTGAAGCTTCAATTATCGGCATAGACTCAATAGCCTGTCCGTAATAATTTGTTCCTAATGCATGATTAACATCCCATAATGCGTAATCAATTTCATCATCTGCTAGTGCAAATTTTGTTATGTTAAAAGCTGACCTATTCTTTGCAAGAAGTTCTCTTCCCTTCTTTGTTAAGATTGCGTCAACTGTGATTGTTGTTTTGTCTAAATATCCCATTACTGTTTCTCCATATCTGTTTACAGATTATATCATAAATAAATATCAAAGTCTTTTAATTTTATATATATTACGTGACTTGATTTCCGTTTGGTTGTGGTCTTCCTGCCGGAGACCTTTGAATATTGTATCTTCCTCCAGTTATTGCTTGTCCTCGTCCTGCTGCTATTCCTCTGCCAGCTGGTCTTCCACTATAACTTCCTAATCCTCTTCCTATACCTTCACCAGATGTTCTACCTGGTCCTTCACCTAAAGTTGGCTCTGCAGCTGTTAGCGTGAACGGTGTTGTATCTATAATTTCTACTATTGGTCCGCCATCAATTGTTTGAGGCGAATCTATATTAAAGTCAGATGCGGCCATCTTACATCCATCATATATTAAGTTTTGAAGACCTTTTGCTCTATAATCTTGATATTGTGCAGATCTACTTAGAACTGATATTCCATTTAGGTTTGATATTGGAGCTCCACTATGTGAAACTATTGCTTCACCATTTAGATTTCCATATCCTAAATCTGACTGTCCAAACTGGGTTCTAGGTACCTTAATACCTAAAGATTGGCTTAACTCAGTTGCATATCTATGTAATTCTGTGTATTTATATGTTGATTCTCGCTGATTGCCAATGAAAGGGAAAAACCATTCTTTACCTCTATCTCTACAACTTTTATTATCTGCATATGGCGTAAGTCCGTTGTTTAATATTGGAAAGTTTCTAGGCCTATCAAACATAGGTTTATTAGGAAGTAAATTACTTGCAACATATTCCTGTTTATTAAAGTCATACCAGGTTTCATTTTCTCTAGGATCCATTGGATGACTTACAGTCATAACAACGTCTCTTTCCCAATATGGATTGGATTGAGTTATTGAAGTTCTAGTAGAGTCTGTTAATATATCTATAGTTGGTAATTTTCCTTCATTTTTACCACCCGTAAATGTATCTGAAGATGGTATTACATGGAATCGACTGGCCGTATGCGCTTGGAAAAGTCTTTCAGTTCCACCAGTTCCGTTTGGATTGTAGCCATAAGGAGGTAAAAATGTACCAAATAGATTTGTATTTCCATTTGCACCTTTTGTTGATTGAGTAACATGTACAACAATAAGTGCAGTTTGTTCACCTTCAGAATTTGTAGCTGTTCCATCAGCATGTACTGCTCCACATGTAAATTTAGAATGAGAGCCAATAGATTTTGAAATATTTGTAGCAAGAACTGTTGGATTATTACTGTATGTAAACTGTTCTGAATTTGTTACTCCACTGTCAACACATGTAAATGTTGCAACAGTACCGTCAGCAGCTGTTAGTACAAGAGTTGTTCCATCATATCCACCTCCAGTGTTTGGAAAGGTTCCGCCTAATTTTATTTTTGCAGTGGCAGCCGTAGATGGAGTTGTTTGAGTACCAGTTACACTATAATCTATATAACTTCCCTTTGAATTTCCCCAGTGAACTGGTAAATGCCATTCGTATCGAGCTGCTCCTTCATGCTGGTCTCTTTCCCAACACATGAAAATATCATCCTTTATTAAAGGTGTAAATGCAGGTTTAATTGTAGCTTCTAGTTCTCCAACAGTTGTTCTAAATAACCCTGTAGGATTCTTTTCTCGCTGTCTTTGTCCTCCAAGACCATAAGATGGAAATGGCTGAGGTAATGTTTGTGATTGGTCTCTATTTCCTCTATTAGGATTTGGAGAAAGTAAATCACCATACCTTGATTCTTCAGGTCCTATATTATCCCAATCACTATAGTACGAAGTACCAGGACCATTGTGCTTAAACCTTCCTAATTCAGTTGTATTACCATTTAAGAAAACTCTTGCAGAAGCTGAACCTTCGTAATGTAGGCTTTCTCTTGAAGGTCTATGTACAGGAATTCTAGGTCTTTCTAATATATGAGGTTCAATTGAAATATTAAAATCTGGTTTATTTCTACCAGGTACATTCTTTTTCATTTGACAAAGAACAGTATCATCGTAATATCTTATTAATTTAAAAAACTCATTATACTTAAACGAACCAAAATGTTTTTTCCAATAATGTTCATCATAAAATATTACTTCATGGTAAAATTCATTATATTTTGCTCGTGGATCTCCAACAAGGTCATTAAAATCTATACCACCTAATTGGTGTTCCATATCAATATTAATTTGGTCAACAGGAGTCATCTGTATGGAGACTCTATTTTGATCGTTGTCCATTGCTTGAGGTAGTTCTGCTTTTTTATTTACACTAAGATTGCTACCCAACGCGTTATCTTGAATTCTTATCTTATCTGGATCTAAACATAGTCCAACATAATTAGGAACTATAGTTGCAACTTTTTCTTGGTCATCCTCAAAGTCTACTGTACCATTAAATCCACTAGCTGTTGCAAATGTAGATCTGTTGTTTGCAAATGGAGTTAAAATATTCTGATTAGGGTGAGAAGATATTATTGAAGTTCCATCAGATAGTGCATATGTTTTTAAATCTGCTCCTAATGAATATCTAACAATTAAGTCACTATATGATGATGTATAAGTATTACCGTCAATCGCCATAGGGTTAAGTACATGATTATTAAATGCAGACTCAGATAAAGGTTTCATCCAAAAGCGGAATTCTTGTAAAGATCCACTATAATTTTCATAGTCTATTCCTGGAGTTTTATTTATTCCCCAATCAGTACTATTAACGGCTCCTCCTATAAAGAATGAATCATAATTTAGACCAAATAATCCATCAGAATATCCTCCTTGTAAATCTGATGGTGTATTTTCAGGTGTAAAGAATGTTCCACTAACATATGTATCATCATGAAAGCCATCTGAATTCCATGAAGAGTTTGCAAGTTTACCCGTTGTTGTTGAACCATTAACAAACATACTAGATGATTGCTCATGTGTTATAGTTCCTCTAGACCAATCAGAAGATTTTTTACAAAATAATTCATATGTAAAATTTTCAGTATTTTGAGATGCAATAGTATTTTGTACTGGAGAATTTCGTCTAACCATTACATTCCACCAATCTCCATCAAAAATAGGGGCCCAATCTGTTGATTGAGATACAAAATGTGTAGGATATTGGAACGTTCCATCATTTACACCTAATCCAAATTTTACTCTACCATACGTACTATCCTTATCAATAGGAAAATCATATGATTCACTACCAGACGGAAGATGTTTAGATGCGTGTTCTACTGCAATGAATGAGCTAGAATTAATTTGTACAATAACCATGTCTTTTTTATTGGCATCGTTTTTAAGCTCATCAAATTGCGCTTTACCACACTTTAAATTATAATCTAGCATATCAGGTAATTTAAACCTAAATTCTATAGTATCTGGAAATTGTAGTTTTCCACCGTTATCAGCAGTTATGGTAGGATCTATAACTGCATCCCATGAGGATGTGATTGCAGAGCTTCCGTTAAAGTTTAACCTATAGTTAAATGTGTCATATTCATAATATGAATGTGAAAAATAATCTACTGGTTTTGGTGAACCCCATTCTTTAATCTTAAACATGGTTTGAGGTATACCATAGATATTCATGTATGCTTTAAGGTTTTCTTTAGTACCTTTTGTTTTAAGAAGGTGTGGTAAATTGTTTAATAACCTTTTACCAAATTCTAGTCTTAAGTTTTCACGAGGTACAGATTGTGATGTTTGATACCTGTCAGATGCATATATTACAGATTGTGAAAATGGAGAAGTACCTTCAATATAACTTGCTGAGGCAAATTGATCGTCAGGAGCATTCCAATATGCCCAATCATTTGAATCAAAATATTTTACTTTATCGCCATAGTTTCCATCAGAGTCTGTTCCAATAACATATGTCCATAGGTCTTGCTCGTCTGACTTTAAGCATTGACTATATCCTAAAGACTTGAGTCCCATGTAGATTAAGTCTTTTGAAAGCATGTCAGAACCACTAAAGTGTCCTTCAACTAGTTTTGCATCAATTGCATTGTGCCTATCCCAAGTTTCTGGAATTGCAGTAACATATAAATAAATATTATCAAAAAATTCACCTACCATATTAACAAATTTGATATATTCGCTATTTATGTTTTCATCTTTACCCAGTGTAGGGTCTTCATGAATATGCAAAGGTACAGCTGTATTTTCTAGTGAATGAATATTTTCTCGGTCATACATTGATGCAGTTGCATACATTCCATCAAACCAATCCAAGGCCGCTGAAGCCGTAACAGATAGGTTTGTGTAAGGTCCTCTAGGATATTGTATATCTGACCTTTTAGGCCATGTGGCTGGAATAAACTCTCCAAGAGAGCTAGAACCATAAGAAGAAGATTCTTCATATAAAAACCGTTCGTATCCATCAAATCCAGAAACTATAGTGTTTTGCTTGTTTTTAAAATTTTGAACGTTTTGTCTAAAATGGTGTGAACCAGTTATATTAGCATTGCTAGCAGTTGCAGGAGAAGAAGTTGATAAATTTTCTATTTTTTCCTGGTAATATTCAAACTGAGATAGTTTATATTTAAAGTTGTCAAGTCTAGATGTTGCAGAGCCAAATCTTACAAAATGGGAATATCGTCTATAGTCAACGTTTAGTCTAACATCAGATAAACTGCTTGAAAAATATCTATTTAGTACATTATTAACAACTTCTTCTTTTGCACTAGTAAGTGTATTCCAAGACTCGTAGCCAGTTGTTCCACCACCTAAATTATCTTGGCTACCAGCTGCAAAATTTGCTCCTGATAAAAAGTTAACTTCTTTTTGTACTTCAGGAGATTCTACAAATACTGATTCTCTGACAGGTGTTATCATTTCCTGTACTATCCAGCACGGTGCTTTTGTATTTATTTGGCTTGGTAAAGGGTCATATAATTTTAAAACAATAGAGTATGGAAATTCTGGAGTTGTTATTTTATCAATTGACCAATTAACAGCTAAAGGTACAACATCATTTCCAAAGTTTACATGTATGTCTACCCAATGGTCTACTTCACCTTTGATTGATAATTTATCGGCAAAGTCTTCAAATATTTCTTTTTCTTCTTGGGTTGCATCTTCACTAATTTTTAATCTAATTTCTTTTCTACTTTCACTTATTTCATCTAGAAATAAATCGTTAATAGAAGAATCAGGACTTCCAACCAGTGTTCTAAGAAAGTTATATTTTACATTAAATGTACCAGAGTTTACATATTGTCGTATATCATTGTGTAAATCTAGAAAAACGACTGGATCTTGATTAACCGTTCCATTATCAAGTATTCCACCTTCTGCTACTTTATAGCTTGTTATGTCTGTGTCCGCAAATAATAAAGTTTCATTATCTTTACTATAGATATGAAGTTCAACCCTATCATCTACATCATATGCCTTACCAAAATCAGATAATATAGCCTTAGACGGTATTAACAGTAAATCTTCATCTTTATATTTAGTATTCCAAGCCATTTATCTTCCTTGTATTCGGGTATTTCTACCTTTAGAACCGTCTGGTTTTACACTTTGTACTGTTTTTTGTTGAGGTTGTACTGTTTGTACTCGTTTTTGTGGCAACGTTGAAGTTTCAGGTGTTCGAGATACTACTGATGTTTTAGTAGGGTTAACAACTCTTTCGTCTGGTACTTCATTTTGTTTTGGTTCAGGTCCATATTTTGGAACTCTCCAAGGATTAAAACCACGATAGTTATCTCTAATATACCATTCTTCTCCTGCAGGATCCCATCCTGTTCTTGCCCATTCATTTGTTTCTATATTAAAATCAAACCATCCATCTGTTAATTTATATTGGTCATTATGCTGTTGGTCATCTATTAATTCACCAGTTGGTGCACCATAACCTAAAAATTCATTATTTTCTCCACCTCTAATTTCATCTCTTTCGATTATTATACCACCGAAACAGTATATATAAACTTGAGGAGTTTCTGTTTGTCCTTTATTATTTTTAATTCTACAGTGATAATATCCTGTGTCAAACTTGGTTGCATTTATTAATGCTAATTTTTTAGTCTTACTAACTACTCTATTACTAATTTTTTTTCTAGTTTCTAGGCCGTTTTTTGCAGGATTATCAGAATTAAATATCCACTCATAAGATAATCCGTCTTCTACTTCTAAGTCATTATCACCAAGGTAGCTATACGCATCAGCAACTAATATACGAGAATGATTAGCTGGAAATTGTAAAGCAGTTAGTGATAGGGCTTTATCTTCATATATACTCCAACCATCTGATATTTTTCCGTCTATTGTTCCTATTGAAGGAAAAACAATAATACCAGTTGTTTCACCAGAATTAGGATTTTCTCTAAGTACTGGTGCGCTTTTTGGACCATATACAACAGTTGGTAATAATTCACTTATTGAAGTATCAACAACCGATACATAATTATCTCGTTCTAAAACATATCGCTGTGGTACAATAACAAAGTCTTGGCCTATAGCATCGCTATTTACTTGTGAAATAATTCTATTATTAGGATCCCTATGTGTTTTGTCTGCAGCTGTTTCTAAAAAGTCTAAGCTTTTGTTTATTGAAAAATCTTCTACATTTTCTGCTACAATATGAGCTCCTGCATCCCAAGGATAATAATCAGATTGTACTGTTTGAATTGTCACAGCACCATTTTCTGGAGAAGTTACAGTTGCATCTTTTCCTGCATTTACGTCATTTCTAGGTGCCAAAGGCCTATTAGAAAATTTTCGCTCTACTTTCTGTGTTCTATATCTTGGTTTTGCCATTATTAATCAATTACTTTAAAGGTTAAATCATCATCAAAAACTTTAGTCATACTTCCGCTTACACTCTTAATAACAAACTTATATCGCCTAGATGTTTCAAATTGATCCATCCATATGTCAAAATAATTTCCTTCTGAGTCACAACTTATTTTAGTATAGTCAGTATCAAAGGCTATTACAACCTCTCCAGTTCTATAGTCTTCTACTGACCAGTATGAGTTTGTTGGAAAATGCTTAACTTCCATTTCAGTAGCAGTTGTTGAGTATGACTTTGAAACAAATCGGCTTCTTCCAACAATTCTAATACGTTCTTTACTTTCTCTATGTATTCTATCTCTATTATTTTTAACATATACAAAAACATCGCTATTAATATCTAATTCAGACAAACTTGCAGTTACAGGAGAAAAATCGTCCCATCCAAATTCAAGCCTTGGTTGATATATTGTGTGTGTTTCTTTTGAAAAGAAAGTTAAATCACCATAATTTTTACCGTCATATTCTTGTGAACCTAATCTTTTTACTATAAATCCATCATTTGCAATAACAGGACCTCCAAACCAGCTTTGACTTAACCATGCCTTTGTAATTCCTGTTACGTTCATATTTATGTCTGACGTTTGGTATTCAAATGATTGGCTAGCTACACTTCCTGTCCACCACGTTGCTCCTCCTTTAGTTGTTTGAGTAGAGCCTCCAGCTGTTCCCGTATATAGATCTGCACTAGCTGTTTCCCATGTAGTTCCAGCTGCTTGTCCGTCTCGATATTTCCAACTTGCACCTTCTGTTGTTTTTGGATTATGAGTATCTCTACCTATTCCCATATCCCAAGATTGAGATGCAGCATACGCATATATGTCATACGAAAATGGCAATGAAGATGCTTCATGTGTATACATCTTTAAGTTTGCTCTAAAAGTATTTGCAATATCACCAGACAATATAGAACTAGATATATATCCTAAATTAAATTTAGTTAATATTCTAGAATTAAATGTATTATTGGTGTTTGACTCCGATATTATTTTTTGAAGTTGTAAAACCTCGTCTAAACCAGTATTTTTTGATTCATACTGTTCATATAATGTAGTATCTATTGATGAAGTTATGCTATATATCATTTTTATGCTCCAACTATTCTTGCTTCAATATCAGTATCTGGGAATCTGACCTCGAATATTGATGGATCCATTGAAGGATACACCACATTGTTTTTAGTAGCTTCACCTATATCATAATAATTAGGAGAATATCCAGAAGTTGCATCAAACTTATTTACAAGTGTTAAGTTTAAGATTGATTGTACACCTTCAACTTGGTCTAAGGTTGCAGCAAGATCAGATATCGAGATAGGTTCATTTATTTGCCATTTGTCTATTGCAAAATATTTTTTAGCTTCATTAATTGTCTTAATAAGTACTTCTTTAGATATTGAGTCAGGTCTAGATAATATATCAAACTTTACCCCAATATTAATTACATGTGCGTTTCTTAAATTTATTCCATCAGTTAACATTCTATACTTACTAAGATATGTTTTTAAATTTGTTTTTGTAGCCAAGTTAGGTGCAATAAGTTGTTTATTTGCGTTATATGATAGGCAATAAATATTTATAGCCAATGGATTAAAGGTTGTAGATCCATCGGGTTGTAAGTTTTGTTCGTCTCGTTCTACATATGCCTTTGCAATACTTCCATATTTTCCAGGTAAAGTATAAACTCTAGCAATATAATCTTCTTTAGTTACAGCTCTATTTTGTGTAGAATACGCAGCAAGTGCGTTTTGTCGTATTTCATCAATAGTTTCTTGTCCTCTACCACCAGTTGCTCCTGTTGGGTTTGTGCAAGCTATAGACTTTCTACAAAAATCTACTACAGTTGAATCTAGACCATCAGTTCCTCCTAAAAATTCAGTATTTGTTATGTTGGTTAATGTTCTAGCTGAAACATTTGACGATATTCCACCACCTGTATAGTATCTGACAACTAAGGTTGTGTCTGATGGAGCTTTTCCATATCCTCTAGTAAATAGTACATTTGTAGGGTCAAAAGAATTGTCTAATCCTGACGTATTACCATATGGCAGCTGCATGCCTACATTTATTGGATTTGGTAAAATAATTTCATCTGCATTTGCCGATACTCCTGCACCGAAATGTAATTCTATTTGATTATTCGATGTTATTCTTTTAGTGAAACGTCTTGGTACACGTCTTAATGATAGTATATATGGAACAGAATCTGCATATGCTGATAATAAAGGATCTTGAGCTACTCCTTGTTTAACTTCAGTATAAACAGTATCCTGAGCTAAATAATCTACTTCGTACCATTTGTTTCCATCTATATCTTTACAATCAACAATATCAATAATATTAGTAGGTCCTAGTCTAACCCTATCAAATTTCTTAGGTTCAGTAAACGTAAAAGTTTGTGACTCTAATTTTCCAGAAATAGAACGTACTGTTTTTTGTAATAAGTAATATTGAGGTGCACCTGTATTTTCATCAACCTTATATATTGAAACTTCTGTAGGGTTTGAAGAACTAGACACACTAAAATCTATAACTTCTAACGTTCTAAATTCTATATCTGAATTTTCTGTAGATTTAACAGTTAGTCCTTCCTGTATTTCTACAGCATACCTAAAATCTGGTCTAATATCAACACCATTTCCGATGGCTGGAACTAAATGAAAAACATCTAAATCAGTTGTTGCGGCCGTAGATGGATTTGGTTTATATCCTAATGCCTGTGAAATATCATAAATATTTTGAGGCTCTTCTGCGTGCAATAACATTGACTCTCTAAGTTGATTGTCAATATATAGTGATAGTACATCTCCAACATAGGCTGTCATTTCAATGAACATCATTCCAGGAGAAGTTTCATTAAAATCAGTATATGTGTCAGGAAAATATGTTTTTGCAAAATTAACTAACTTTTCTCTAAACTGAGAAAAATCTTTATTTAAGTATTTTACATCTTTTTTAACTAGTGCCATTATTCTACTCCGCCTATTACAAGGACTATTGATTCTTCATTAAATCTATTTCCGGCTAGTGTAAAGCTAAGTGATATTCTAACACCATTAAAACTATCACTAAAACCATAGGCTTTATCAGCTACTCCAACCACTAGATTTGTTATTTGTACATATGGTAACCAGTATGCAACAGCTTCGTTTATTTCTTCTTCTATCTTTGTAATCATTTCATCTACATTTTGGTCAAATAGAAAATCATATATACTAGTTCCTAATGTTGGATGAAATGGTCTTTCTCCCTTTCTAGTCAGAATTAAGTTTTTAAGATTTGCTGCAGCAGCCTTTATAGTTGTCCTAGTCTGTGGAAAAGGAGAATCATTTTGGTCTCTAAGCGGCAAATCTATTCCAACTGAAATTCTATCATCTTCATCAGCTGGATTAATTCTAAATATTTTTCTAGGAGGTATTGCCATTTACTATTTACCTTTCTTTTTATTAATTGCTTTCATTAAGTCAGTATAATCTCTAGTTAAAACTTGAGCCATATTATCATCAACTTCAACATGTTGCCTATCTTTAGGTACCATCTGTTGTGCTGATGGTTTTTGGCCAAACATTTGATCTGGTGATTCAAGTCCCATCATTGATGCTAAACCGTCTTTACCGTCAGAATATGTTTTTCCTCCCATAGTTGGCCATTCTTCATTTGCCGTTTCATTCAATACCTTATTTAATATAGGATCTCGTGTAAACTCAAATTCTTGATGTTTTTTTCTACTCTTTCCTTGTTCATAAGGATTTTTAGGAGAGTTGGCAACATCGGCTAACTTCATACCATGCCTAATAGTTTCTTTTGTTAGTTTTTTCTTTCCTAGAACTTCATTTAGTTCTTCACGAATAGCTTTTTTAACTTCTTCTCTAACAACTTTTCGTATTACGCTTATTAGTTTCTCTGTTTTTTTCATAATTGTTCTCGTTACTTATATAAATATCTCGTTTGCTAACTTTTTTGTTCCTATATCCAAGGTAATGGTCCAATAGGTGGTACTCCGGGTATAGTATACAGTCCAGTTGGAAACCAACTAGCTAATAGTGCTCCAAATTGATTTCCCATCGTTAATGCATCAGCTCCAGCATCTCCTACTGGAAAACCACCGTCAATTGGAGGTGGTCCAGCTGGTGGAATTGCTATTGAAGGTGCAAAACCTGGAGCCATGGTTGTTGCATATAATTGTATTGCTGACTTTAACATATTTCCTGCATTATCAGTGTCTGAATTCCATCCTGCTAGTGCTCCGGCCATTGCACTTTCTGCCGCACTTAACATTGATGATGGAGCTGGTGCCAATACTGTTGTAGCTCCTGCTGTGACTGCTTGTGCCCAAGCTTTTCCTGCATCACCCTGTTTCTCTCCACTAGAAACTTCACCTCCAAAGTTGGCATTATAAACATTTGCAAAAAGTGCAGGATTAAATGGCATAAATATTCTCCTAATTAGATTTAGTACAAAAACTATTTTCGCTTAATATATCTGGAGCGGCTGATTTTAAATCTGCATAGTCCGCTGTATTTATTGGTGTTCCGCTAGGTCCGCAAGCTGTTGGGTGAGTTTCTGCCATGAGAGTGTCACATAACTTTTGCATCCAATCAACAAGTGTTTGTCCCATTGCTACAGGTTCAGCTTCGTCTGTCGATGCATTTCCTAAGTATATTTTTGGTGAATCTATTATTGTATGGTCATCGGCATCAATATTAAACGTACCTTCTGTTGAAAAGCCTACTGATATTTTTGCCGTTCCTAATATACTATCTTTTTTTGAATTAAAAACTATTCTATCTGAGTTTAATATTATTTGATTTCCTTCAAATGAATCTTGTTCGTCAGGTGCTGAACTATTATGGTATGAATCCTTATTTGTACTTGCAATTTCTAAGGGTATTTTTTGACCATTAGTAAGTACTACTTGTGATGCATCACCAGCCGTTGTATAATCTTCTAAGTGGTAACCTTCTCCAGTATCTGAGGTATTTCCGTATCCGTTTTGTATTGTTATTATAGGATCTCCTGCAGCACCTGCATCCGAATATAGATTAGGATCTCCAGCTTGAGGATCAGAAGTACTTCCCATTCGTATTGAATTTCCCCATCTACCTTGTACTATTAAATCACCTTCATATGGTTGAAGTGATGATACTTCCTTTGGTTTAAATGAATTACCAAGTGTTGGTCCGTTTGGTTCAGCATCTCCCTTATGTCTATCAAATTCAGAAGGAGTTAATTCTCGATATGGTAATGAGTATGAAGCTGCAGGTAAACTATTTTCATTTACATCTTGCCATACATTTTGTGGTAATGACATCCAATATTTTTTAACAGATCCTGTTTGTCTTTGTGAATCCGGAGAAGCTCCAATTACCAATAATACTATTTCAGATACTAAAGGATATTGTATTATATTACCATTTGTTGGCATTGTCCATTGTAATGTATAATCACTTCTATTTCGTTCTGTTTGGATGGATCTTGCCAATACGCATCCAACCGTATTTCCATTATCTGGATTATATTCAGGGTGAGCTTCATCTAATATTATATCAACAACCTCTGCAGGTTCTATTTGTAAGTTATTAACCGATTGTTCTAGGCCTTTTACTTGTGCTCCGGTATTTACTGGCATTACTAGTCCCTACTTTTGTCTTCTAACTCTGTAATTGTGTTTAAGAGTTGTTTCTTTTCATCATCACTTAGAGTAAAATCTCCTCCAGAGTCTGTAGCTCTTGTTTGAGCTCGTTGAATTATTCCTGCCATTTTTATTAAATGGTCGTCATTTTTTAGAGATGCATCAATATAGTCTTTAATTAATGGTACTATAACTGTTGCATCTGTCATGTTTTTTATTAGGCCTTTTAGCTGACCTATTAGGGTATTAATTTGCTCGTCTTTTTTTCTAGAGTTTTGGTAGATCTCTGAAAAAATGTTAGACAAGGTTTTGCCCTTAAATACTTCATCATCAAACATATATTTTCTCCTAATACTATTTATCTATATATAAATATATCCGAGCTGCAAAATAAAAATTGCCCAAGCACTTTAATAAGCACCTGGGCAACCTTCATACAAGTAAGTTTAATTACTTCTTAACAAAAAATGATGCTACGATTAATAATACTACTAATCCAGTAAAACCACCTTGTCCGAATCCATCCACTAATGATGTTAAATTCGCAATTACATCCATTCCAAATACATCACCACCTGTTACAACGAACCATAAGATCGTTACTGGTAATACTGCCATTAGAATTGTTGTTAATCCGCCAAAAAATCCTGTAATCATTTTTATTACATTGTCCATTTGATTTCTCCTCTTGTTTATTGCCTCTAGCATTGACTAATTGTTAATGTTTAGAAACGGTATGCCAACCCTAAGTTGAACGTACCCTCTCTATCTCCGTTTGAGTCTTCTTTAAGACCTAATGTATAATTTGGCTCTACTGCTAGAGCTTTCCATACTACAAATGAATAACCTAAACCAATTGTTAAGTTGTCCATCATTTCTTCAGTTGGTGCTTGAACAGAAACAAACATATTCGCGTTATAATTGTAACGGCCGAATAGGTCATAGTTTTTGTCTCCTACTGAATCTTCACCGGCAGCGATTAGACCAACAGTCCAAGTATCGTTTAATACATATCCGATACCCATATTGTCAGTTAAGCTTGAAAGCTCGAAATCTGCTCCATCCTCTGGTGCATTATAGGTTGTAATAACCATAAAGTTTTGAGCTCCTGCAAACAATGTTGCGCAAGCTAATGTTAATGTTAAAAATAAATTTTTCATAAATTTTCTCCTTTTTTAATTGTTATGCTAGTAACGTTGTGTGGCCACTATTGGCCGTTTTCAAAATTAAATATACTAAAATATACATCTAGATATTTATCCTTGCTTCTTGATATTTTTGGAATGTCTCTGAATATTCCTTTTTGATTATGTTGACAACCTTCGTTATGTACTGTGTCCTAGTGTTTGTCATTTCTCTAATCATAATATATAGTGCTTTTTTGTTAAAGTTTTCAATACTTTCTCTATCTCTAAATAATTGTAGTACCGCGAACGCTATTCTCTTGTCTCGATCGCTTTTAAAAACCTTAGGTATTTTTTTGTCATAGTGTTCTATAAATGACTCCATGAAAGCTGCTCTTTGGTCATCGAAGTCCTTTTTCATTTGTTCGTTTGTTAAATCTCGTTGTGAATCTATAACAACAACAGGTGCTTTTTCTTTAAGTGCCTTATAGTTTTTATTATTGTTTTGAATCAAATAATTTTTTGCAACAATACTAAAATATGAAAAGGCTTTACCTCTACCTTCAACAAATTTAGGTAGTTTTTCAAGCATAAATGCAACTACTTCTTGTTTTAATTCTCTTGCTCCATAGTCAAAATAATAAAATTTAAAGGTATGAATAATATTTTCAGAAAGCTTATCTAACGCTCTATGTATATGTTCGTTAAACACCTTATTTCTTAATGGAGATTCCGGATCTTTATTATATGCAATAATAGCTGCTTCCGTTATTGGTGTAAAATACATCTTATTTTTTCTAGGTCGACCTCTTCTTTTACCTTTAGCGGCTTCTGCAGCAATTCTAGCTTCTTCGGCTTGTTGTATAGCTAGGTCTTCGTAAAACTGTTCTATTGGTGATAATTTTCCTTGTTTATTAGTCATTTAAAGTCTCAATTTTCTCAATAGTATCTGATATTTGTTTGAATACTTGTCCTACTTCATCATCGTTTTCAAAAATACCTTTACTATCTATAGTTCTTATTTTAGTTAAAATAGAAATTAGACTTTCTTGAGTTTCATTAAGACTAGAATCTGATTTCTCTATTGCTTCTTCGTATTTTTCTAACTGTTTTAAAAGGTTATATATTCCATAGCCTAAAAATATTAATAATATTGATAATATGATAATTGTCAATATCATTTAGTATCTCCAAATAAATCTTTAAATAGATCTTGGGCACTATCGTTTGCATTAGAAATTTTTGGCGCCTTTTTCTTAAATGTAGGTGTGGAGTTTTTTACAAGTGGAGCTGAAGCCGTTTTGCCACCTCTATTCCAATGCTCAAACTCAATCATTGATGCCATATGGTCAGCTTGATGTAGTAATAATGGCATATGGTTTCTAAGCTTTCTGTCTTTGTCCCATGTCTTAAGATATGCAGCATTTCCTTCATCATATAAACCATCATGGGTCATTATAGCGATCATTTCATTTTGGTTATATTTTATACCAAACTCTTGTAAAAGCCATAAACTACGGTGTGGAACTGACATATTTTGAATATTTGGATTAACGTTGTATATCTTACCTTGATTCTTTCTGTGCCACTCACTTGGATTTGGTACATAGTATTCATTCTCAATATCTCCAATTTTACCTAAATCGTGATTAAGCGCAGAAAACGCAAGTTCTTCAGTTGTATAACCACTCATATCTGCTCCCATGCCTTTCCATACATTATATAGTTTTGCAGAACATTCCATGACTCTTATTACATGGTCAACATATCCGCCAATAAAACAATTGTGAAAGTGTTCTATACCAGATGCAGGTGCCATCATCATTCGATCGGCAAATCCATCGTACATTTCTAATAATTTTACTTTTCTATCGCCATCAAATGTCTTATCAATTTTTGACGTTAAAGTATTCCAGTTTTGTAGTAATTGTTCTTCTGTAAAATTCATAATTATCCTATTGTATCTATTACACCTAATTCTAAGGCGTCTTCAGCAGTTAAGTAAAAGTCAGACTTCATTTTTTCTTCCCACCAATTTGCTGGTTTTTTTGTTTTTTCACCAAGTAATGTATATATTTTAGCTTCTACTGATTTAGAATATTCTAGGCCAGCTCTTACATCTGATAGCTTTCCTTGTGAGAACGTAGATCCTTGGTGAAACATAATTGTTGAATGCTTAGATGCAGCTCTCTGTCCTGTTCCACATGCTAAAATTATTGCTCCTGCCGATTGTGCAGAGCCTCTACATATTGTATTTACCTTTGTATCTATCAACTCCATAAAGTCAATTATTCCAAACATCTCAGAAACATCTCCTCCTGGTGAATTAATTATTAAGTTTAATGCCTCATCTTTGTATGATTCATCACGTTCTCTAATAATAGTTCTAACCTTAGTCATAAAGTCAAATAACGAATATTCAGCAATTTCTCCTACTAAATATAAAACACTTTCAGGTATGTATACTCCTCGTTCTGATTCTTCCCAAGCTGATGATTTTTGTGGTTGTAGTGTTTCGGTTTTTGCCTGTTTTCCAGGTAATTCTCGTTCCATATCTTCGTCGTATAATGCCATATTAGTCAAATAATAATTTAAGTTGTTTTTTATCATGTTTAAAGTTTTTATCTTCTATTTTACCAAAGTTTTCTCGTACAGATGAGTCGTGATAGCCAATTGCGTGAGCCATTCTTATACACATAACCTTAAATTCATGACAAGTCATTTCTTTAGGAAGCTCAAATATTATTTGCTTTGCCTCTTTAGTGGATCCACCCCGTTGGTAAATTAGTTTATCAGTCATATTTATTAACATATCAGTTCTCTACTTTAGTTTTAATATGTTATAATATAAACAAAAAAATTTACATGGTAAAATGTTTTAGTAATTTTTTTCCCAATACTCTTCGGCATTGAATTTTCTAGGAAATTTTCCGGCCAATATTCTAGATTCATACTTGATATTTTTATCAAATGACTTTTTGTCCTTTTTCCAACGTAACTTTTGGTATTCTTTTTTAAGTTTGTATAACCTTCTTCCAGCTTCTAGCTTTATCTTTTCTTTATCTTTTTTAGTAAGTCTATTACCTTTATCCTTTATTTTACTAGGCTCTATGGTACCTTTTAAATCAGGTTGTTCTATTCCTTTATGATAAACTGTTCCATCTCTATCAACAAAAACTGCCATCCATTTCCAGCCTCTTGGTCTACCAGAAGATTTTTTTAGAGTAACATCTGGACCACCAAACTGTTCATATAGACCTTCCTGTACACAAGTAGGACAAGTAACGGCAGTCGTATCTTGTGATACTTTTGACATATCACCACATTTTTTGCACTCCATCCAACGATATGTTGCATTTTTTCGTTCATTCCATGCTGTTCCGGGCCTGTATTCTACATAATATTCCATAACTATTCCTCTATATATTCTTTTTAACTTTCATAGGTCGGTAAACTCCTTTTTCGTCCTTTACCATATGTGTTCTATCTTCTCCGTAAATATCGGGGTCTGTTCCTTCTAATTCTTGATTATCCAGTGTAGGCTCTATTGGCTCTTCTAAATCAATAGGATATGGTGTATTGAACTCCATTCCTTCAGGTACAGACATTTTTATTCTAGGTTTTTGCATTGCAAATGCCATGTTTGCTGCAACTACTAATGCAATTGCTAATGGGTCAAACACAAATATAATCATTAATAAAAACCAATTAACAATAGTATTCATATCTCTACCAGTTGTTTCTGCAAGATATTTTAATGGTCCTAATTCACGTTCTTGTTCATTGTCTACTTGCTTATCTAATATAGACATATCAGTCTTTGTTATAGAATCTTCAATTGCAGCCAATTTTTCATTTATAATATTTCTATCCTCTAATGTTGTAGCTAATTCATTTTGTAAAGCTCTTCTACTTGACGATGAGGTTGTAGTTATTAATTGGCCTGATTCTCGATCTATGTATTGTACTTGAGCTGGATTTGACAGAGATATTCTTAAATCAGAAATAGATTTAGTCAGACTTTCTTTTTCATATTTAATATCTTGTTTAGACTCTTCAAACCTGAATTGTTTTTGTTTTAATATTGATAATGACTTATCAAGTAGTTCTGATTTTGTTGCTGTTGATTGATAGGCTCCAGATAAAAATCCGTATATACCTCCACTAGTTATAATCATAAGAACAAGACATGCAACACCTAAATAAAAACGCAAAACTTTATTTATAGTATCCCAATATTGATATAATAGTGATGCTACAACTAATTTTGCAAACTCAAGACTACCTGCCATAATAATAACCTGTAAGCTGGCTCCTGCAAATAACATACTCAGTCCGTATACCGAATAAAAAGCTGCAGAACCCGATACAGCTAATGCTGATAAGGCTATTATATATGGTAAAATTTTATCCTTCATGTTCTAAATTTATATTACTTTCTACTTTTTTTAGTAACTCCTTGATAATTACTAATTTTTCGACTACAAATTTTTCGTCAGCCTTTCTAGCTCTAACTACATTCTCTAGACTATATATTAATTGGCTTGCTCTTTCTAATAATGGTTGTACTTTTCTTTTTGTTTTCATATTTATTCTTTTATATAATTATAACTATACACTCTTTGTTAAAAATAGATAAGTGTGTATCTTATCGCCTTGTGGGCTGGTTTTACATCGTTCTTCTATAAATATATTGCCTCTAGATACTAAAAGGTTTTTTACAGAGTCTAACTTTTTAACGTCTCTACTACTGATAGCTAATTTGTCTCCTATCATTTGTATTGTTAAAAACTTTCCTGCTTCTAGCGGATAATATTTTATATTTCTAGTAGGATCTGTTTTTTCTCCTAATATTTGTAGTCTTTTTACAAATGATAAGACATTCTTAGGGCTAACTAACCTTTTATTTTCAACAAGTCTTGTCATGTAGTATTCTATTTCTGAATGGTGTAATGTACTCCACCATAAATCAAATGTATTAACATCACTATCAAATAATTCTCGTCTATCTTGTTTATCAACTAATAACCAAACTTGGTCAGATAATATATCAGCTTCGTTGTCTTCTACAAACTCTATATATTCGTTAGCTGCATCTGTTGATAGTGAGGAAAAGAAGTCAATAAACTCAGAAAATTTATCCATTACTGGATCTTCTTTAGTTATTTTAAACAGCTTTTTTGTTTGTAAAGGAGAAATACGAGATAAAAGGCTATCAAGTTCCATTTTACCGCCGATCTTCCAAAAGTCAGAACTTGGATCTAATATATCATCAATCAACCATGTCTTGTGTTCGTACATATTTTTCCTTTTTAATATTTCCACCTTCCCAACCCAGCTGAACTCTTTTAACTGTCTGTGACGTCTTCAGACGCAAACAACTCGAAGGAAGAATTCCTAACACCTTCATTTTATATTTTACCTCAAACCACCGAAGCTTTAACGACATGGCTTCTTTTTACCGTTCGCTCTGGGTACCTTATCAGGCAGCCATTGCTAGTTCAACTTGTTCGCCAGTTAATTGCGTTGACCTTCCTTTTACCCTTATCTCTTTGTCAAATTCCAATTCATCCCCATTATATCTATTTGAATATAATTCATTAGATATTGATCGTATTATATCTAATTGAATATAATTCTTTGTGGAGATGGAGGGAGTCGAACCCTCGTCCATAAGAGTAGCTAATAAAAGTACTAACAGTCATATATAAATATCGTAATCTTCATACATTATTCTATAATTTCAACATCTTTAATCGTTCTACATAGCATAAATTGGTCGTTTTGCCTTAATACATGGTCACAATTATGATGATTTCTCCATACAAGTAATATTTTCATATATGCTTCTTCATCATCGCGCAATATTCCGAACTTTCTAGGATTGCAATCTTGCATCTTAATAGTTCTAATTACATGATAAGCTTCATGTCCGTTGTAAAATATATTGTATGAGTTCATATTATAACCATTAGCCTGCGGGCCAGTTTATTTATTGTCTATAACCTATTTTATTTTAATAGTTTTTGGACGACTTTCAGGAGTAATAGGTACTGATATTGTTAGTAACCCATATTCCATCTTGGCGTCAATCTGTGTTAAATCAAACTTAGGACTAATTTTCCATCCTAGTTCGAACGATCTCTTTGCAATACCTTTATGTATATATTGTCCTGCATCGATTTCTGAATTATTTGAATCTATACTTGGTTTAGTATACGAAACTTTTAAACAGTTTCCATCTTCAACCTGAAGTTCGATATCTTTTTTCTCTAATCCTACAGCTGCTATTTCAAATACTAAGAATTCTTCCTTTAGAATAATATCTACAGGATGGTTAATCTTAGAATCTATATTACTCTGAAAAGCTGATGCTCTATCAAAGAAATTTTTAAATAATAAATCTGTTGGGAATAGTCTTGTGCCGAAAGGCGTGTCTACTTTTAGTGTTGTCATAATAATCTCCTTAAATGATTTTAAATTTGTTAAACATTAGTTTTAACTTATAACCGACTGACCCGCAGTACCAATCGTTATATAATATAAATATCAAGCTTTTACCTTTTTATTTACATTCTTAGTAGCTGAATTCTTAGTAGCTGAATTCTTAGATCTATTATTACGTTTATAGGTTCTCTTAGGCTTAGTTTCTCTAAGTGCCTGTTTGAGTAGATTGACTATCAGTCTCTTATCTAGTATAATAGATTTTAGTTCTTTAATTTGTTGGCCTAGCCAGTAGGTAGTACCTAAACTACCTACTACTATACCTATAATTCCTCCTGCTATTAACAGTTCATATTGAAATATTTCCATTTTTTCTCCTTACATGTTAGTTGCTACAACATTACCAGCATCGTCGTATGTTTTAAACTTAATGTTCTTAGGTGTACCTTCACCTTTATTTAACATTCCTAATCTTTGTGCTACTTTGTGGCGATGTTGCGCATCAAGTAATGTCTCGATAATACGATTTGATTCAGACCAAGTAATACCTATCTTTTTGTTATCAATTATAAGATAACCCATAAGTGGTTGTGTATCCTTTTCAATGTATGCTTGAGTATCAGCTAGTTCAAAGTTGATACCAGACCAAAGCTTTCCATATTTGTTTGGATTAAACTGTTTCTTTTGGTTGTGAATTGTTGGTTTTGTGTTTCTAAACTTATTCATTTTATTTTAGTAGTTAAGCTACAAGCTATTTATAATGCCTACTCTATGTCGGATTTTCAGCTTCCTCCGTTGTCCTATCCCTTATTTATTAGTTTCCGTAAGTGGTTTACTAACAAGGTTATTATTATATTAAGTAAACTAATTATTTTAGTTTTTAATAAAATATAACAAAAATTCTTGACAATAAAAAATTATTCTTTAGTTTTTTTCAACTTTTTTAATTCTTTTTTATTTTGTCTATAACTTTTAGCAGCTTCTAATAATACTGCACACTTTTCATATTCTTCACGATCTGGATGTTGAAAGTATTCAATCAACATCTTTAATATTCTTAAGGGTTTCTTAGACCCCTTGGTAATTAAAAATTCATATCCCATTTCATCAATACAGTCAAAAGCTTGTACAAAGGTGTCATATTGTACTCGTTCTACAAGTTCTTTAATAGGTTGATCTGACGAATTACCATGTTTGTCGAAATTAAAGTCTTCCATAATTTATATATATTTTAGTTAGTGTTTTTCTGTCTATTTTTAACATTTGTCCATGCCATGTATACTAGATATATGCAAATAGGCAGTATAAGTATTTCAGCCACAAAAAATAATAAAAATATTATTAGTTGAGCTACTGCGTATATTACAGGAAATATCAGTATAAATAGAAAGGTACCTAATATTATTGCAAGTATATTATATATTGTCTTCATATTTATAAATATCAGTTTATTTCAAGATTAGTTATTGTTCTAACGGTATTTCTTACCATAGTCCAGTCAAAGTGTTTTCCAAAGTGCATGAACGTTCCATCAAACTCAGTCTGACCTCTGTATGTTGAGTCATCTATTAAAATGTCTCCTATTAGAAAGTCTTTTCTATGTGTTAAGATTAATTTTCTTTTTAAAGCTGGAAAGTGTTCTTCAATCCAAAGTCTTTTGTGAGCCCAAGCTTGTGGATTTCTCCAAGGAGCCGTTGATGCAATGAAAACTTCATGTCCAAGCTCTAGGAATTCGCTAACAGCTTCTTTTGCACCATCAATAACTTCAAAGGTTGAAAAATCTAAAACCTCATCAGGCTTCCATCCTTTTGTTCCATAATCAGGATGTTTTAACATGGCTTTTTCAAAGTTAGCCAATACTCCATCCATATCGATAAATATTCTTAATTTATTTTTTTCCATAATAGTCTTCTTTTAATATACACATTTCGTCACCATTCTTATCAGCAACAATTAAACAAACCTCTCCTGTCATTTCACAGGTAAATTCTTTTATTATTTTCATTATTTATATACCTTTGTATTTTTCCAATTTCTAAATGCATACATAATTTCATCGTCGACAGTTTCATCATAGGTTGCCGTCTCGACAACAGGGTCAGGAAGTAAAGTATCTACAATTACTTTTAAGTTATATGCGTGCTTTGAACTTATTACTTTGCCATCATACTGGTTTTGTATATAGTTAAAACATTTTTCTTTATTATTAAAATCAAGTAGTTCACCTATTTTAGATAAGGCAGTTTGATAATCGTTATCAGTTGGTATTCTCCATACTTTAACTCTACCAATAACATTAGATTTTGAAGGACCACCACTACCACCTTTCATACCAGTCATAATGCCGAAGTTGTTTCGACGGGCTAGCTTATTTATTTTAGATGCAGAGGCCTTGTCCATAACTTGTATAGTGTTACCTGTTTTGTGATATGTAATATCAACACAACCAACTTGTTCAGTTGTTGAACAGTCAACACAAAATTTAGTATTTGGTAAGGCCTTTAAGCGTAATGGATTAATTTCGTTTTTACAAGATTTACAATTTAACATGGGCATCCTATCCAAATTGCAATGTAAAATAAACCGAAAATTGTAGTAAGGAGTAGCATTGAGCCTACAAACTCAATTGGATCTTCTTTTAAGAAGGTAATGATTTCTTGAAGCATTTGTTATTGTTTATTAGTTATTTATTTATAGTATAAATATAAACAAAATAGTTTAAACGGGAAAATCCTGGGTAACTATTTTATAAAAGTTATTAACAATTTATATGTTAATAATCAATTTTGCGTCACTAAAGCTATATAGGTCTGTGCCAACTGATTCTAAAAAGTCTATTTTATACTTAAATCGCTTGTTCATGGCATCTCTGACAATATATGAACCCGTCTTATGGCCTGCATATACATATACGGTATCTCCATATCTAATAGGTCCACCATTAAACCATAAAAGGTCTTGACTAACTGCAATCCATTTTAAATGGCTACAATCATAAATATCTGGTATTTTTGTCTGGTCGGCCGTAATATCTGGAGTATCATCACATTGACCTGGAACAGGATAATACATAGTTGCTGAGACATCTAGAGTATCACCACATTCCATATTAAATTCAAAATCATCAGGGTTTCGGCGCATATCTATAACACCACCCTTTTTATATCGTATACTATCCCAAGAACCATCTTCATATTCTAATCGTTCTAATTTCCAAATAATAGATTCCATAACCCCCATAATTGTATCAACGGATTTTTTAGTTTCAGATATTATAGTCCACATACTATCTTGATATTTTATATCTTCTTCTGTAGGTATCCAAATTGTGTCGTCTTCACACTGTTCATTCTTAGGTACAAGAATCGTTGCTCCATATATTCCAGCAAAAAACACAATTGCTGCAACTAGGAATACTGTAGTACTATTAAATGTTCTGTTCATAATTATTTGTTTTTATTGTTAGTATTTCCTCCATGTTCTAACCAAATGTTATATGCTATGCTTGCAAAATCTCTAGTTAATTGCTCTTGGAAGTTTGATAAGTAAGCCTTTAAGTTTATCAATCTTTTTTCGTCATTCTCTACTTTAAGAATTTTCTTGATTTCTAGTAATTGTTCTTTATTTAGATTTTCCATATTTTTCCTTTATAATTCTAAGTGCACCTTCATATTTTGTTGCCATATCTTTCCATTTCCACTCCGGCATCTTTGCCATTTTCTTTAGTTGGGTATGAAATTGTCGTTCTAATCCTAACCTTGTAATTTCAAGGTGTACTTCCATCAATGTATCTTCGGTTTGTTTACTCATATTATAAATATAATAAAAAATTTTGACATATAAAAATTATCTAAGCAATATTTACGCTTGCCTATTTAATATAGGATTACGTTGTTCTATCATGTATGCTTCAAACGCTCTAGCTAGCCTTTTGTCGATTCGAATAGCTCTACAGTATACGGTACCCTCACCATTCCAATGTTTTTGCCACTCTTTCTCACTGCTTGATATTTTTCCTCTTCCAAGTAACTTATCGCCGTGGTTACCAAGCCTATTTGCACAAGAAGTACCTACATCTCCTTCAGCTTTGTGTGTAGAATCTCCGCTTTGGCCACCGTAAATATAATGTTCTAACCTCTTTTTTTCAAATTTATTATTGTTGATGGAAAAGGTCGCTACCTCATAAAATCCATAAAAGTTAAATATCTTATTTAGGTGTGAAGAAGAGAGGTCCTTTGTATTTGCAGCATCAGACTTTTCTAGTATTGGATGCCAAGGTCGGTCTTCTAGTTTATTCTTTAACTCTTCGAAGGTTGAGTTCATTTCTTCGACAATCTTTACAGAATTCAAATAGCTTAATGTATTTTCAACTGAATGGTCGGAACATTTATAATTTTCATGTAGTTGTTCTAGGTCTTTGCTCATAATTTTAATTGTTGATTAATATATCTAATGTTAATACGTAAGTAATTGCAGCTGCTATCATCCAAGTAATTGCAAAGGCAACCTTTAAACTGTGTTTTAATTTTCTCATTATTTTCTATGTATTAAGTAGTCCCATAATTCACCACAGTCATCATCTTCATCCACGAGATTTTCTGAAGCTTGCATGTGGTTAGGTAATAATGAATTTAATTTTTCCAAATCAACCTGCTTCCAATAACCGAAGCGTAGTGTAATTGAACCCATAGGATTACTAAATACACTACCAACCTCCATTGGGCCGAAAGCTTTATCTATTTGTTTTAGTATTGAAAATTCTATTCTCATATTATTGTATATTTTTAAATTAAATTTCTTTTCTTTGCATCCTCAATAGATAAGTACTCTATCTCGTCTGGCCATATTACCTCTACATGGTCTTTGTATATTTTAATTTTTGGTCCCATATTATTGTATATTTTCTGATTCGTTAGCCATTGCCATATCTAGTTCTAAAGAACAAGGTATCTCTCCTTCTTCTTCCATAACCTGTATTTCGGTCATATATGATAAAGCTTCTTGAGGAGTTATGTGTAAGTTTTGAGGATTGTTTTGTCTTCTTACCTCAGTATGAACAACTACTTCTTGGTACATTTCAACATCTGAGGTTTTGATTAAGGTACCTTGTTCATCAAGGTGTGATTTGAAGATTAGTACTTCTCCAACCTGTACTAGGTCTGTTAACTCTTTTTTTGTTAACTTAAAGAAGTTATCATACTTGTGATCTGTGTGAATGTGATATTCAGTAACTGAATGTGATTGAGTTGATCTTGCTTGTAGATTTAATTTTGGCATTTTTTAATTTTTTTTAGTTAGTTATTAGCTGTTATTTATAGTATAAATATAATCAATTTTGTTGACCCAGAAAAATCCTGGGTAATTATTTTCAAAAAGTTATTAACAATTTTGTAAGTGAGGAAAAACATCGTAATTTTCATTTCCATCATAATCACATTTTTGCCATTCGAATCCAACCATCATAAATTTAATTTTAGGTACCATAGCTTTGAAACATAAGTAAGAATAAACTTCATGTAACTGCCAGTTGGCCATGTGTTCTAATTCATTACAAAAATCTTTGCTAACATCAGTAATGGTATAACCATCTCCATAACCTACGGCACATACATATGACTGCAGTAATACAATAGTGTCTGATGTTCCTGTTGGCCAATCGTCTTCGCCATTAAATTTAATAAGTTGGTCAGCCCAAGCATTAGCGATTGCTATCTTCATTGTTTTAGCAACATTGTCGTTGTGAGCATACATTTCTTTTGAATGTGGCTTTGTGATTTCGATTCCATATTGGAAGGTTGGTGATTTTTTTAATTTTGGCATAGTGTAATTGTTTTTATTTATAGTATAAATATAACCAAAATAGTTGACACTAAAAAACCCTGGCTCGTTATTTTCAAAAAAGTTATTAACAATTTTTTTAGCAATATTTAGAAGTTCTCGATATTTATAGTTATAACAGATAGAGAAAAGCCATGAAAAAACTACTCCTAATCGTTATGCTATCGTTATTATCAATAAAGTCTTCTTATTCACAATCATATAAAATACCTCCTTTCGAGAGAGGTGGTGATAAAATCTTACACTTCACGTGCAGCTATATTATACAGTACAATTCTTATAAGTGGTTCGAACCAAGGTATGGTGCTAAAAAAGCCAAACTATATAGTACCTTGTTAACATTAGGCATAGGAGCTGGTAAGGAATTCATCGACCAAAGATACCGCAACGGTTGGGAATTAGGTGATATGTATGCAAACACTGCTGCAGTCGTATTATTCAGAATAGAAATAGGTAAATGATTAGAATAATATTACCCTTCTTATTACTATTATCTTGCCAAAAAGAGGTTGATGACCTAGGATTCAGAAGTTATACTATACCAGAAGGCAAACATAGATCTGGTTCTTACTTTAACCATCCTACAAATTCTAAAATTAGCTTTGACTTCATGCTAGATGAGTCTGCAGAGTATATATCTGAGGTACCAAGAAATCAAACCGACATTAACAAGATATATGGTTTTAGTGACTTTGGTAAATCTCATTTAAAGTATTCTATAAGACTAGGATGGCGATATATTCCTGATTCAGATAATATAGAACTTTGTTGGTTGCGACACGAAGATGGTGTACATAAAGGTGAAACAATAAGAAACATAGAACCAAATGAAATATACCGTGCAACAATAAACATAGAAACATTTTGGTACGTTATAGTTATTGACAACGATACCACTAGAGTTATACGTAGACCTGAAGGTAATTGGGGACTAATTAGGAGATATTATTTATATCCATATTTTGGAGGCAATGAATTTGCTCCTCATGATGTAACAGTAAAAATAAAGGATTTAAACTCCTAATACAAATACTATTACCATAATCATAATATATAATAAGCTTGATATGTCAGTTTTTTGTTTCATACACTAATAAATATGTTACATATACTTGGATGATGTCACGGAATATTATCATATTGTAAACAAAATGTTAATCCCACTCCTGTGGCATTTGATCTCTATTCTCTACACCACATAATATAGCGGAGTACACATCACAATGGTAGTTGATAATCTCTTCCGACATATTCACCATACAGGTGTTTCCCATCATAGCATCATTATATTTCTCCATGTTACAATCTGGATAATCTTTGAGTACATCTTGTATCTCAGCTTCTATGAGTCCGAATTCACTCTTTGATTTGTAGTTGTATACTCTTTCATATAATAGGTTTTTTTCTTTTGTAGTCATTTTATTTTTCCCTTGTCTGTACGGGCAGTTCTTGCAGCCATTTTCACAGCAAAAACCTCTATCTAGTAGAAATTGCCTGCTTAGTGGTTTAATATCGCCTTTTTTTACTATTACTCTTCTCTAGTTGGTCAAGTAGCATACCACAAATCTCTTGTGATATCATGTCTTTGTAATATAGGTCGTATATTAGTCTTCTCATTATTTATCTTTACAGCAATCAGTTGCCTTTTCAAGTTCAGAAGGTGTCAGTGTAGACTTAACAGTACCGCATCCAAATAGTACTAGCATAATAACTATAGCTATCATGCCCAATAAGGCGATCGCAGAACCTCTTGCTGAACTTGAATATTGTGATGGCGACCTTCCTTGCCATTCATTAGAGTCCCATTCTTTAGTTCTTCCTTCGAGTATGTTTAGTTTATTTTTTTTCATTGTTCTTTTCTTTTTCCATTAATATATAGTGATTCCATGCCGTTACTAAATTGTCCGGCAAACTCCTTTCAGAATCAAGTTTTGGGTAATCTGGCGTAACTAACGGAGATCCCCAAATAAACGATCCGCCAGCCGTTGACGGTTGTAAACCGTGTATTTTTAACATATATATGAAGTTATCAAAGTCAAATAAACCT
>Ga0070747_1000054_pt1 | contig 49283 bp, 76 predicted proteins | sample VirMetDEL_Mar_31_FD_77321 | JGI IMG/M metagenome (GOLD analysis project Ga0070747, IMG submission 77321) | Aqueous microbial communities from the Delaware River and Bay under freshwater to marine salinity gradient to study organic matter... | ecosystem: Environmental > Aquatic > Marine > Coastal... | reverse complement strand
GGGTGGAGGGATCGGCCGACTTGTTTTCACACGGAACATAGATGCCATCTACGATCAATCCGCAGCTTTCGACCGGGAAGACTTTTCGCGCGTGTTGCTTAGCGTCGTTGTATGCCTGTTTGAAATCTTCGCTCATTACCGAACTCTACCCATGCCAGGAAATCCACCAAACGGAAGCGCTTGATCCGCGCCAAAACGCAGCTTGCAGCATTTCGTAGACCGAGAAGGCTTGTCTTCTGACTGGTTGAACACTGGCTGATCTAGCTCATCAAAGAGGTTCCCGCCGGTGTATGGGCATTGAGCTTTGTCATAATTGAAAGCCCCCACGCCAGCATCCCAGACACGGTATCGCCAAATGCATGTGTCACGAACAGCGGCGCGACCAGGAATCATACGACCAGCTTGGTCGATCGCTGCGGACAGCTCCCATGTGATCTCTTCCGGCGTGTCGGATGTTTTCTGCTCGACTGCATAAATATCAGGGCCAAAGTATGCATCTGCATCAGCGTCAGGCCGACCATCAAGAAAACGCTCTGACACCCGAATACGTGTGACGATACACCCGTTCAGGTCGCCAAAACTATTGACCGTCGCTTGGATGATACCGCCCTGCGCAAAGTCAGAGTTAGCAATGCTAATCGTTGGTGTCGGTAAAGAACCCTGCCCTGATGTCTCCAGACCTTCGAATTGAATATCGATCGGCGTATATTCCAAACCCTGATAGAAAACTGGTCCGTTAGACTCAGATCCCTTCACAAAGCGCAGAATTGTGCCACCGATTGGCGAACAATCGATGGAGAAAAGCGCAATAATTGCGCCTGGGTCGAGTCTTTGAATTTCAGCTAAATGTCCGGACATAATATCCCCTCAGATTTACCAAGAATAAGTCAGCACTGACCTAATATCAAGCACATTAAGATGCCAAGGAAAAGTCCTGTTTAAACTTGGCCGTAAAGGTGAACGGGGACTTGCTGCTGGAACTCCTCTCTACACATATCCAATTCAACGAGGCAGAGTATCCATACGGCTGATAACTGAACGGCTTGTAACCGCCGCGTTCTCTAAAGAAGGCATCCAGCTCTTGCTTTTGCAACAGTGTGATACCATCCCACTTGAGATCAATCTGCTCACGAATATGGTTCAAGCCGCGTGGGCCGGATTGTGTATAGCCATCGCCAAACTCCGCCTTAAAGAGCGACACCTCGGGTTTTGACATGTTGCCCGGTGACGGTGCAATTGAAGGGCTAAATGTAATCAGTGGCATTATCGTTTCCCATTGTTAAGCATGTTGCCAGGCTTAAGCTGGCGCCGTAGTTCACTCGTTACAGCACCGCGCATTGTGCTTTCCATTTCGCGTGCCATCTTGCGCGCGAGATCGTCGTTCTGATCCGGTGTGCCAGCGGACCCATTAACCGTGACAGGTGCGTTGATGGAGATCGCTTGATTGTTGCCGCCCATTTGACCGCCCAAAGAAGACATCTGCTCGGTCGTGAAGATACCTTCGCCTTTTTTGGTGATCACAGGCACTTCGCCGATACCAAGCTTTGGACCACCGACAATACCGCCGCCGTGAAACTTAGGTGCGCCATTAAACAGACTTGGCGATACCATGCGTGTTGTGAGCCTTGTTTGACCGACGATGCCGCCGGTGTGTGCGACAGGAACACCCATCATACCACCAATGAAGGATGTGAGAATGTTTGTGCCGCCAGACGCGCCCTTCGCGATGTCCGAAAATCCAGCCATCATACCCTTCACGGCAATATCAGCCAGACCGTCAAGCACGTTGTTGATCAAACTAGAAAGAGCGGCGCTTGCTGTGTTCGTGCCACGCACAACACCAGCGAGGCCAGAGCTAAGGTTCGATGTCCAGTTCGTTGACTGTGTGATCAGAGCGCCCTGAAAATCGCGCCACTCTGCCATCTGCCCGATCATAGGGTTCATAGCGGCAGAATATTCACCACGAATAGCAGCCTTCTGCGCTTCAGCTTGACGCACGATCTCAACTTCAGCCAAACCAGCTTGACGCGCCCGATCCATCCACGCGTCAACACCGGCGATGCGATCCTGAAACTCAAGCTGGCGCTGCTGACGCTTACTTAGCAATCCGCGTTCCATATCCTGACGCTCAGCGGCCATGTCTGCGGCGCGCGATGTTGCTTCGAGCTGACGGTTCTGCTGAATAGCAGCGGCTTTCTGAGCCACAGCGTTTGCGAACTCAGGACTATCCTCGCCGAATGCCACACGGACGTTTTCGACGTATTTGGTCAGTTCAGTGTTAAGCTGGATCAGCGCATTTGTGTCACCTTCGTAGTTTGGATCCTGCATACGTGCAGTTTCCTCTACGAGCTTCCGCGCAATCTCGACACGATCTTCCTCAAGCTTCAGGCGCTGACGATCGGCGTCAGTGCGCGCATCCTTCTTAAGATCCATCTCAGCTTCGACAGCGTCCAACTCTTTAGCCTTAGCGATCAAACCGGCATACATCTGGTTTTCCGCATCGCGCGAGCTGGCAACATCACCGGCTTCGATGAGATTGATCAGCGCTTGCAGGTTAGAGCCACCATCCGCTTGACGTGCGGTCGCGATATCAGCCGCCAGAGAGGTCAACTCGTCCTTGATTGCGAGTGTGTCCTGCAAACCGGCAACTTCGCTCTCAAGAGGCCCGTTGAGCAACATTGCGGCATCGACGATTGAGGTTTGGGCGGCCACTTGCATGCCCACAAATTCTTCAATCATCGCATCCATGCCGGCGTTGTCGTAACGCGGTGCCGATGAGCTGGCGCCAGGACTACCTTCTGCATTGCCGAACCGGTGATTGCCGATATTCTGCCATTCGCCGCCAGCACTTGAGCCCCAAGAAGGCTCGACGGTGCCAGGCGCGTAATAATTCAGCGCGCCACCGGTTGGATCTGAGTAATTTCCATACATGATCTTGCGCGCAGCAGCCATTGCTTCCGCGCTTGGCGTCATGTTCGCCATATCAAGCGCGCCTTCGCCATTCGCATAGCCTGTGACGCCGTTCCAAGCAGAGAACTGCCCGGGTTTCATGATCGTGCCACTGATACCTTGACCGTAATTGCCGTTGCGTGCGCGGTTCGCAATCACAGAGCCAACAGCCAGCATACCATCGGCGCTTTCGCCACCAGCTTCAGCTTGAATAGTCTTGGCGAGCAGAATGAGGTCGCTTTCGGTCATCGGCACGGCCGAGCCAGCACCACCGAACGAGCCGTCGCTAAAGATACCCATCGAAAGATCGGCCATAGCGCCTTTGACCTGGCCGGTCATGCCCAGCATGCTACCCATAGCGCTTGTGACAGCATCGATACGCGCAATGGTTGGATCACCGAACGTGTTCTCTTGCATCACATCGGCCAGCGAGTTCATCGCTGCACCTTGAATGTTCGTGATGCCGACGGCCGACCTTAGAGCTTCGCGAATACGTTCAGCCGAACCCATCGTCTCGTAGCCGCCATCTGCGAGCCTTTGAATGATCGTTTCGGTGCCGTTCATTTCAGTGCCGGCAATCTCATTGAGAAGCTCAAGCCGCTCTTCGAGCAGATCCTGATATCGATCTTCCAGATCTTCTTCCAGATCCTTCTGACCTTTCATCATGGCGTCCATGATTTCTTTTTGAGCAGTCGCTTCAATGAGCGCATCGGTCAGGTCACGAACGGTATCGCCACCATCTTCGATAGAACCGAAATCGCCACGCTCGATACGTGTCATCAACTGCGCCATAGCACCGTCAGAGCCTTCCAGCTCCGAACGCATACCGGCAATCTCCACAACGAGGTCATCAAGGATCTTCTGGCCGCGTGCGACCTTTGCTTCCATGTTCTCGATATCCGGACCCATGTTGAGATCTGGAATGTTATCGTTGACCATGTTGGCGCGCGCGTCGATCACCAACTGACGCAGAGCGCTCAAGCGCTCACGCAGCCCAAGCGGTGTCGGAATGCCAAGCATTCTGCTCGCTTCGTCTTCACCCATCGCTGAGCTAAGCAGTCCTTCGCGCATGTCCAAAATTTGCTGGTTCATTTTACGCTGAGCGGTCAGAAGGAGATCTTCATACTCTTTGGTGATGGACGCCTGGCTCCGGCCGGTCTCTTCGGTCGTGGCGAGCTGAAGTGTTTGCCAGTCCTGAAGCTCGATCACCCGGCGTCGGTATTCTTCCTGAGATGTAAGTTCGCGTGCGTTGATCTCGGAATTTAAAGTTTGGCGGATGATTTCACGCTCACGCTCGCCTGCGCGCATAAGAATACCATCACGAGAAGCCATAACCTTTTCCAAGGAAGCCTTTGCTTCCGCAAGATTATCAACGGACGTGCGACCTAAGTGGCCGCCACCATCAACAGCCTTTTGATACAGATCAACCTCTTTTTGAAGCTGCTCGATACGGTCTTCGACAATGCGTGCGGCAGCTTCCTGCGACTCTGCGCCGAACTTCTCCAACTCAGTGTAGGCCGCTACGACTTTATCCTTGAACCAACCGAAGTGATTACCAGCAAGCACCAACGCGCCGCCTAGAACGATCAACCAGGGGGCGGCAGCAAGTATAGCCGAACCAAGTGCCATCATCGCTGTGCGTGCTGCTAGAAGACCCGTTGCGGCCGCCGTAGCTGCCGAGAAGCCAACGCCGTTCATCTGCACGCGGAATAAGCTCGCTTGCAGACTAGCCGTTGCCATAGAAGATTTGAAGCCTTGCAAAGAAAGTTTCAGCATCTGCACAGAGCCCATGAAAGCGCCAGCGGCGCTTCTGAGAGCGATCATTCCAATACCGGCAGCGGCAATCTTAGCGATCAAAATCAACTCATCACGCATGCCGAACAGGTATCGTGTCACCGCGGCGACCCGATTGGCTGTGCTGGACAACAGGTTGCCAAGTTCATCAGCCCAGATACGCGCGCGGTCACTCTCTAGGAAGCTGTTAAACTCCTTCAGAACATCTTTCAGCGCCGTATCAACAAAGGATTTCAGACCCGGGCCGGTTGCAAGCTGCTGGAAGTTCGCGCGCATCTTTGTGACCTGACCGGAGAATGTTTCCATCATCCGCAGTGCTGAGCCACCGAATGTGCGCTCAAGCTCGGCGTAGAATGCATTCAGTGCCGGACCAGCCTGAAGGCGACCCGTCGCGATAGCCGCTGTCAGCTCAGCAATTGATACACCCATCGAGCGTGCCATGATCTGCATCGCAGCTGGCATCGATTCTCCGAGCTGTTGACGCATCTCTTCCATCTGGATCACAGATTTACCGGACATCTGCGTAATACCCAGTGTCACACGGTGCAGCTGCTCGTCTGTGCCACCAAAGGCCGCGATACCGTCGGCGATCGCTTGTAGCGACCCTGCCATCGGATCTGTGCCGGTTGCACGCAGTTTAACGAATGTCGAGGAAAGCTCGTTCAAGGAGAACGGCATTTTGGTGATCTGCTCACGCAGGTAAGCTACGTTTGTCGCAGCTTCGCGGATCGGATCAGAGGACTGCGCAAGACCTTCCATCTGGAAGCGCAAGCGCTCCATGTCGGCGTTGATCTTGACGATGTTACCGATCAGGCCGTTCGAGGCGCCGGTCATGGCGGAGAAGGCAAGCGTTAGACCACCAGCAACGATCGCCACATCACGCAGACCAGCAAGAAAGCCGCGGCTGGACTTATCCGCCTGTTTGACGGATTTCACATAGGCAAGATTGGATTGGGTGAGTTTGCGAAAATGCGGATCAGTGCGTGCAAGCTCCGACTGGAACTGGCGCAGGGACTGTCCGGCACGCAACATGCCGGACGTGAATGACCCATCGCTGAGCTGAAGTTCGATCCGAATACCGGGCATTCTCTTAACCTTGACGCTTACCTTGCCTTTTCGGCTCTCAGGCGTTGTTTCAGTGCATTCAGGGCGTCGCGATCAAAGGCCGGATCAAATCCATCTCCGAGGTCTTCTACCCTTACAACCGTCGGAAGGTCTTCGTTCCAGACGTAGATTTGGCCGACTCTTTCGCTTAAGGTCTTGAGCGCGCCGTTGTAGGCTTCGCTTGAACCTTGTGATCCGAGAGCATGGATCTGTTCGATCAGTGCTTCAGACCTGAGCCGGTCGATTTGATTGGCTAAGAACCAGAATTTATTTGGGTGAAGATTGAGCGTTTCGTGGACGCTCAATCCGTATTCTTTGACAACTCTGGCGAACAGAAAGCCGAAATCGACTTGCTTTAGGCCGCCGGTTGGTCGTTTCCCGCTTTGGCTTTAGCAACCTCTGCCGCGTCATCGGTGACGGTTTCGCCACCAAGTGTCTGGATCATCTCGGTCACGGCCATTGTCTGTGGAATAGTCCACAGGCGAATATCTGCTTCGGGAATTGTCGGAAATCCGCGACTGACCAGCGTGATGTAAGCTTCCATTTCCTTGACAGGATCAGGGCTCATGCCGAGGTCTTGAACGAGCTTCGCGTTATCGATGAAGTTCTGAACAGTGCCTTCTGCCATTTCGTGACGAACCTCTGCACCTTTTACCCCAATCATAAGAGCGATCTTTGCAGGTGTAGCGAGGTCGTTGAAGTTGATAATTTTGGTCATAAAAGATCCAGATTTAAGGGTAAGGTTGAAGGGTTCGGGCCGACCGCGTGTGGTCGGCCCCAGGTTCGTTAAACGACGGCGGTCAAGTCACCGACGGAGAAAAGCGCACCAAGTTCGTCCGCGTAACCTTTGAAGTCCACGTTATAGACGCGCTCTTTGTCCAGCATGTAGCCGAACTGAAGCGCACCAGCGGTAGCCGCCAAGTGGATCGTAAAGTCTTCGCCACCAGTTGTGCCTTTGGAGCGCAGAACGAGGACTTTGGCGATCGCCAACAGGTTAGTGTTCACACCAGTTGGAACATCGACCCGCTTTTTCAGAGGATCAGTGCCGTCTGTGACTAGAACCGCACCTGGCATAATCGCGACCAAGTTTTCCAAAGTTGTTTCGGCCAAAGGAACAGTCGCTTTAACCATACGGCCAGTGATAATCTCACCGATCGGGGTTTCGCCGAACTGGTCGACTTTGACTTCGTGGGTCGAGGTGGAAACCTCAACTTCGACGCCGCCTTTGGTGTAACCAAGATCAACGGCATCAAACAGAATGCTACAGACGCCAAGCTTGACGTTATCGGTGGATGAAGGCATGTCGTGTCTCCTTAAAGAGAAAATAAGTCAGTGTTGACTTAAATTACCAGAAGCGATCACGAAAGGCAAATTGTTTTAGGATCAGAATAATGCGGGGATTGTTCTGATTAAAGCAAGCTCTGTAGCGATAGAGGCCCTTACGGCTGCCGCTATCTGCTCAGCAGTCGGCCCTGTGGACCCACCGGTCTCATACGCAAGCGCTGCAAGCGGAACAACGTATCTAACGTTGACCTGATACTGACCTAGTGTTCTGATGACAGGAACTCCGCCACCTTGCACAAAAAGGTTTCCATCGACGGTTAGATCGTGGTCGGCCTCCATTGGTCGAACGCGCCAGCCGTTTAGCAAGAAGAAATATGGAGGAACGAAAATTCCTTCACCAAGCGGGTCCGTGCCAACCAAAGAGAAGGCCAGGCTCCACTTTCTATTTTCCGAAATCTCTAGCCAGTCGACCCATGCCGACCAAAGCTCCACTGCCGTTACAGCAGTGGAGTCCAGTGTCATCAGCTTACTTTGGCCGTCAATTGTGATAGGCAAAGTTGCCTCCAGTTACGCGACGTATGCGCGGTCCTGCTCGGCGACGAGCGTTACGTTGTTCGACTTCGAGCGCGAGATCGTTCCTGTCGCAACAACGGGCTTCGCAACGCCCTTGTTACCAGCAACAACAATGACAGGAGCGTCTGTGCCGAACGAGGTGGCGCCACGCTGAACGTTACCGTCAAAGTCGTAGGTAAAGTTCAGACTACCCGCAGAGATCGTTCCCTGAATAGGCGTTCCTGTTGCGTCATTCACGACTTCGGCAGTTGCCGTAGCGTAGTCGGCCCCAAGGTCGTCACCAGCATCATCGTTTGCGAAATACATGATGTAGTAACCAGCGGCACCCGCTGCCAGGAAGTTGTTAAAGTTCAAAGCGCCTGCGGATGTAAATGCGTATAGACGCTCAAGTTCGTTCTGGTCGAGGAACACCACGCGGTTAAGATCGGCCGCAATAACACCGTCGATAAACACGCCGCGAGTTGTATAAAGCGTATCGCCAACGAAGAAACAAAGCTCGTCAGCCGTCTTACCCATGACGCCACTTAGACCTTCATCGATATCAATGTTTTGGCGCAGAAGGTATTGGATCTTAGTATAGATCTCTTCGAGCGTAGCGTTTGCCGCAGTGTTGTCGACAATCACCCGGAATGGGAACGCGCCAATGTCATAAGTTGTCTGGTCGACGCCGAAATACTCAACCGTTACGGCAGTATATGGCAAAATTGTCGCCACGTTCGCATCGGTATCTGTAATCTTCAGGTCGTCTTCGTTTGACAAAAGGACGTTCAGAGTTGATGCGCCGGTGGCTGTCTGAGCTGTGTCGGCCAAGGTGGACGATTTGTATTTAAAGCCCTGCTCGCGAACAAAAGCTTTGAAAAATACGCGAGTGTCGAAGTTACCATTGGTTGCGTCGCCATAGATCTGAACGCCTTCGTTAACTTCGTCAGTAAACGTAAAGTCAATCGCCGCGCCGTTCGCTTCGCGTTGGTAGTAAAGCTGTGCGCCATCGCTAACTTCGCCAAGAGAAACAGCACCAACGTGCTGTCGAAGAAGGTCAGAAGCCGCGGAGAACTCTGACCAGCCACCGTCGCGGTGCATCTGACGCGTTACGTCATCAGCCGGAGCCCAGCCGTTAAACGAACCACCATCGGTGCCAAACTGAAACTGACCCGATTTGGCGTCAATCGCATACATTGGAAACGGGAATTTGTTGTAAGCGGAGGTTTCCCAAAGCTTAATGAATTTCGAGTAGAGAGCCTGAAGGGTCACGCCATCTTTTGCGATGAGATTCCCAGCCTCAATAAGAGTAAAGGTTCTCGCCGTCGTGTCGATAGTGATCTCAACTCCTACGTTAAGATCGTCACCGTCTGTAATTTTAACCATGATGTTCTCCATTTTTTTATTCGCCAAAAGGCGGTTCTAACAACCATACTACAAAAGTAAGTAAATGGTAACTGATTATTTAGTTCAAAAACGCACGATCCAAGCGCTGACCAATAGGAACAGATCCGTTGCTTAAAGACAGTGGGTAGTCTCGAATAACAAAAGGAACATACCCTGACCGATACACGGCGATATCGACATTGCCCAAAATCTGATACGAATAGGCGTATGTCGTGCCAGCATTGGCATCCACATCGGCACGCACGATCTCTGTTCCGGCGCTTAAAATGACTATGTCGGACCCAGGCTGAACACCCGTCAACGTAAGTGAGATTTGGTTATTCACAACAGTCGATGCGCCGGCGCCATTTGTCACGGTCGGTGTGGATCCGCTGGTTACGTTGATCGTAACGAGGCCGCCGGAGTTATTGTGGATCGCAGAATTGGCTGTTTCATCGGCGCCAAACCCCGCGAAGGTTTGACCAACCACGCTATATGACCCAGGGGCTGTTATCTCTATCGCATGACCGAGACCCCTCTGGTTCCACGTATTTCCGATAAGGTTTGCAAATGTGGGGTCTATGATTACAGCCTCGTTCGCTAGAGACACGCAATTTATGACGGAATTCACAATGCTGCCAAGATTTTGATTGATACGGGCAACGCTAATCGTTCCATCATCCACGGTAACGGAAGAGGTCATATTGTAGTTTCGAAAGTTTCCCAAAGTGTGAGACACATTTGCCAGGCGCGTCGTTCCCACGTAAGTAAAATCAGCTCTGGTGTCTGAAATCGAAGCTGAACCAAGGGACGTGTGCGTCGCGACATCCTTAAATGTTACGCCGGACAGCGTCAGGTCAACCACCGGGGAACTAAATCCTGGCTCAAACAATCCATCAACCCAAATTACAGACCCTGATCCTGAAAACTCAGTCTGCGTCGAGCCGTCACCAATTCTCATTGCGCCGGTTAGCTGCGCAATCGAGTTATCGATAGATTGGGCGTATCCCCATCTGTTTGCAATAACACCTTCGTCTGTTTCGAAAAAGCTTCGCCAGTTTCCAGCAGGCGACCCTGCCCCGCCACCCACAAGCGTAAGACCCGTTCCGATATCAATCGCATCCATACCAACGTTTTCAGACTTTGCCTGCGAGGATGCAAAGTTCGCTTCGAAACCGAAATAATCAACCGCGGTTAAAATCGGGTTACCGACTGTAAGCTCTCGGAAACCGGGGACGTTAGGGGACACCGCCATCACGATAAAGCCGCCCTTTTGGGGATAAGTTTTTAGGCGATCGATCGCCGCGGCCGATCCAGCGAGGTTCACCTGATGGAAGGCATTAGTGCCCGACCCGATTCTCAAACGCGAGCCGGATGTAGCATCCAGACCGCCATAGTCCGTAACGATGACCTTCGCCAACCAATGACGCGTAGTGGGCGCTGTAAAATCAACACCCGCCTGACCATCTGACGTTGGATCATAAGTAACACCACCTGTTCCGGTGATTTTCTTGTTTACCAAATTTCCACCCTGGTAGTAAAACGAGCCCTCGGAAGAAGGGCTTGGTCCGCCACCGAGCGAACCCCAGCCGTTGTTCGTCTCACCGTCTTCGAGACGAAAATTGTCGGCTGTGATAACTGCAATAGGCATAACAAGACCCTTCTAGGTTTAGAACGTGCGGAAAGACGAAGTCAGAACAACGCTTTGGAATGAACTAATTGACGGCGTGCCGTCAACGTTCATGCCAAATTCATTCACAAATACGCGAAGACGGAAGCCGTCAGGCATGCGGCCTGCTTTTGGGCATTCCGAAGCGATCGTGCGAACGCCGTCAAAGATGTCAATAGGAACACCTTGATCGAAAATCAACGTGTTCGGGCTCAGCTGAATGATGAAACGGTTGCCGCTTTCTGCCTTTACGAAAGGACGAAATTGGTAATGAAAAGGGTTCCAGTTACCAACGCCATCTGCTGTTTCAAGAATGGCAGATAGGGAGTATTTTGCAACAACTTGCTCAGGGTCCGGAAGGTTGTCCTCATACAAGATAACAAGCTCAAGACTTGCATCGCCGGCCGCGTAGTCACTTGGCGCATTGAAAGTAGGCGAAACGAAAAGATCGTAGGTGCCGTTTGTGGAAATACCTGCGTCGGCTGCGGTAATGAGCAGCTTATTTACGATAGATTTGTGGGGCATTTTTTTCCTCTTATGCCTTAGATATACCGACGAGAACCCCATCGGTGTCGTATTCAAATGATGTCACAATGACACCACTTGAGGTCGCGCTGGTCACAGACATGAGCAAGTCGTCAATGTATGTGAAAACCTTACTATCGCCGTTCTCGAAATTCACTCGAGAAAGGGCATCCGCGTTATAGGAAAATGTTGACGCGCCGGGATCTACGTCAGGCTCGGCATTTATTGGCCGAACGCCTACTCCATCGTTGTCCGAAACGTAGAAGTCGAAACCAGAGTCTCGCTTGACAAGGTAGAGAGTGTTTGGCGTGAAAACTTCAGGCAGCGCGGCCGTCTTCGCGATATTGTATCTCGGCACGTCACCACTCCGTAATCAGAAGATCGCCGCCGCCACTGACAAACGGATACAGAGCTGCGCTTATAGTCGTGTCCGCCGCACCAAACTTCAAAATCCCCGTCCCTGCCTTTTTCAAAATAAGGCTGACGCTGCTACTGCTAACCAGGGAAAGAGAGCCGGTGATTGTTGCCTCTAAAGTGACAGAAACTGATGTGACGGGTTTAAGATTAAGCATTTCTCGACACGTCTCGACCAACATTGATCTGAGATGTCTCTGTGGAAACAACACCACCAGATGGAGACGTAAACTGAACATCGATATTTAAGGTCTCGGGCGGCCAAGCTTGTGTGGAGCCATTCATAAAAACCCTGATGCTGGATTTCGTAATATCCAACCACTCAACTGTGAGGTCTGCAATCAAAGCGTCACTCTTCGTTCTCACTTGAGAGATCGCTGTCCATCCCGTCATGTCAATAAGAGGCTTACCGTTCACAACAAGTGCGGCGGTCCCGGCAAAATCGAAAGTGTCACCCTGTTTGAACGCCATAATGCCCTCTGAAAATTAGTAAGTAAGTGCTAACATATTTACAAATTGCGGTCAATGGATTCAAAACTGAAGCACGCCAGAAAGTGTTGCGAAAATTCGTAACCGTTACCTTCCAGTCGGGGAAACTGGATAGGCAATGTTTTCGCCTGAAAGACCTTGATGACGGTCCTGTCGCGCTCCTCAGATGGAGGATAGACCTCCTCCGCTTCAACCTTCAGCGCCCGTGCGATTTGGCTCGCAAGATTGTAACCCTTCACAGGATCGGTATGCCGCGTGACGACCTGAATATCTGTCTTATACCAACCAGGAATGTATTCATCGATGACGACGCCCGCCGACGGACCGCGTGTCATCACACCGAAATCACACTCCGAAGGAAGCATGTGTCGAAACAGGCTCACGCCCGGGGTCAGATCCGCCCAGCTCGTTGTAATCTTTTGCTCAAGAATATCGTAAATCATACCATAATGCTCCGAATGATATTTGTGACCGTTTCAACCATCTGACGCTCAAGGCGTTCTTCTTCATCCTCATAGGCGCGCGTCATAAATCCTTCGCCAATCTGCGCGGTCGGGTTTTCTGACATCTTTTCGCGCGTGCGGCGCCCTGGCTTGAACTGCGAGTAGCGCTCATGAATAATCCAGGCGTATTGATCGAGGTTGATAAGCTTACCGCTCTCCATGATCGCGGTCGCGTTACCTGCAACGACATCGATCGCCAGGCGCCCCCTGCCCTCATATGTCTTCTCGATCCGGATAGACTCGCGCAGAGCCGTCGTGTCTTCAGGCACATAGATTTGTGCGCGGTCTACGATACGAGCCGCGGCGCGCTTCATCTGGCCCCGGGCGCCGTCAGAGGTGCGCTCGGCAACCTGACGTAGCTCAGCTGCGACACGGCCGACACCAGATGCCTTGAAGGACATTTTCACGGCAACAGCGCCAAGCCGCATTCAATATGGTCGACCCTTCCGGTGACAGACCGGCGGTAATGCACAGAGACGACCTCATAGGAGATACCGTCAAAATAGAAGTTGTCAGAGATTTTTATGCTTGTCGCTTTTCCAACCAAGATCTTCGCGCGATCCGAAACCTTCTCATCCGCAGATCCGCGCGAAGCAGAGCTGTCCGCACGCACGGTCGTCTTCTGCGTGCGGACGTTCAGATTGACCGGCGCGAACGCACAAGATCTCTCCACGCCCCAGTTCTCGCGACCATGCACGTCACGGCTTTCAATTGAGCGCAATATACCCATTGAGTTCGGTCTAAACATTTTCGATCTCCAAATAGGCATTTGAATTGGGGTGAAAGAACTGGCGCCGCGCAGTTTCAAAGTCGAGCCCGTCGGTTAAGCCATCAAGAGAGACGTGTCCTTGCAGAACCGGACCGGCGCGATCTGGTTTCATAATCTTCACTCGGCGCGCGCCCAGTGCAGTTGCGACCTGTAGAACAATCTCGTTCTGAATACCCAGCAGTGTGAGCCGCCAAGCGTTGCGTGCGACAATATCAGAGCTGAACAGGCGGCCTGCGCTATCACGGCGGCCGATTTGTGGCCGTGTCATTTCGATTTCGATCAACGCTTGCTGCTTTGGAATACCACGAAGACGCGACCGCCGTTCTATGTCGATGACGCTTTCCATGAAGCGTTGCTTCAGGGTGACGACATCAAGACGCACAAGCATCTCAATCTCGACGTTCAAATACGCGACAGACGCATTCTGGTGCTGTATCAGCGCGTCCTTCACTGTTTTGCGCTGTGTGTCAGTCAAAACACTAAGAAGCGCTCCCTGAGCTGTTTCTGAGACACGGCTTATCTCTTCCGCAATCAACTTGCGCTCGCCTTTGTAGTAAAGATCAAACGCCATCGCCCAGGCTCGCCGACCAACACGGGCGCGCGTCGCTGATGCCGAGAAGTCGGACGACATCAACTCTGCGGTAAAGATCGAACGCCAGCCATCGATTAGGGTGGCGTAGCGACTTTGTGCGGCATAGGCGATTTCGTTGATCATGTTACGCTCTCGCAATCCGCATATTGAAATGCAGATACCCAGCCAGCGCGGTGCGCGTCATAGCGCTGATACCGTAATCAACACCGCCACTCTGCAAGGTCAAAGAGCTTTCACCGATCGTTTCGGTGATAACACCGGACCGGCGCTTTGCTGCGATCTCGTCACCCGAAAGCAACTCGGCCGCTTCTACAACCTGAGCCAAGCGCAGCGCGCGTTTGAAGTGGGTAGGAAATGCCGCAAAGACGTCGGAGTTGATCTCTATCCATTCATCGCGCTCGATCACGTAATCCTGAACAACGACACCATCTATGTTCTTGATGCCGTATGTCATTGGGATATTGGTCAAACGCCGATACGCGTCGGCCAGGGCGACTTTTCGCGCCTCTTCGTCCGCATCCTTCCATCCAAACGCGTTGACCGTATCCAGAGCCAGGATCTCAGCGGCCTCATATGACTGAAAGGTGTTTGTCATCGTGACTAAGCGTTGGTCTGTCTCAATGACGTAGCTTAAATTCTTAGTGATATCTCCAAGCGCCGAAGTGAGCGTGACCCGAAGAATACGCGCCTCGCGCGTGCCACCCATGATCTGGTTATACATCGGCAAGACTGTGATCGTTGCCGATACATCGGCGATATTAAAGACAACTGGGTCGAAAACCTCCAGCAATTCGTCTTCGCCGTTGAACAGCTGTGCTGATATCGCGGTTGGCACGAATGTCGCACCGTTTAGATCGACAAACGGGACGACGACCTCGACGGTGAAGTTCTCAGGATAAAATTTCAACCCAGTTGTCATCTTACTTCACCTCGGCCGGAGTGACGACCGCAGGCTCAACAGTTTCGACATCGGTTGGTTCAACGAGCGCGGCGCCCAGATCGCCAGACACAGCTGCTGCCAGGATATCCACATTCTCGACTTCCGTCTGGACATCGCCAACCGGCTGCACCAGATCCGCGTCAGCTGCGGCATCTTCGGCGTCGTTGAGTTCTTTGGCCAATCGTGCAGCGGTCGTCGAGTCAATCGCCGGCGCGTTGACCTTTGCCTTCTCCGCCTCCTGTGCCGCTTTCGCGTCAACGCGAGACTGCTTTGCCTCTTCGAAGAGCTGCTGCGAGTCCAAGATCATCTGGATTAGAACGACCAGCGCGCGGTGTTTGACGTTCCAATGAATTGCAACTTCGCGAATACCAGTGATGCCGCTCTTATCAGCGATAGCTGTAAGCTCTTCGTATGTGTAGATTGGCGGATTGAAAGAGGTTTCCTGCGACATCTTGATCACTTCAGCCGCTTTTCCCATCTCGGTCTGGCGCTCCAGGTCTACGAGAACTGGCGCGCGTGTGGCGGCCTCTGCAACCAGACGATAAGCTGGGCCAGCGGGGTGGGATGAGCCGTCTTCATTGATTTCGTGAAAGTTCATAGCCGCAGAAAGACGGTCGCGTTCGACGCGAGAAATCTTTTCTACCGAAACACCACCCTTGAAGGTATGAACGCCGATGTTTCCATCGAAATTGGTATGAGTGGTGTTGTTGAACTTGAGGTGCTTGTGATCCATAATTTATCCGTTGATTTTCTGCTGCACAATGTAAGACTCAAGATTTTGAAGATCGCGCAGCGAGCCGATCTTTTCAGAGCCGATAAAGATTTGTGGGAACGAACCCATTCGCGGTGAGCGCCGCATAAACTCTTGAAAGTTATGATCGTCGCCGCGCGTGTTTCGAAGAACATGAGCGTATCCGGCCCTCAAACAGAAGGATTCCGCCTCTAACATGCGGGGCGTATCTGCTTGTCCGTAGATTTCGATATGCTTCATGCTACCTCAAACGAAAAAGGGGCGGTGTGACCCGCCCCTCATCATAGATCAGTCAGGACTTACTGACAAGTTAGATGTTCGTAACACCACCAAGGCGGGATACAGCATGTGTCGCTTTCAGAGCAGCAGCAACATACCACTTCATCCGCCAGCGTGTCGCGTCTTTGGTCTCAAGCAGGCCGACTTTTTCCATCCGGAAACCAGCAGCAGGACCGCCGAAGAGACCGTGGAAACCGTCGACTTCGTTCAAACGCAGTGCGTAGATCGAAGTTGATGCTGTTTCTGTGCCACGAACTTCGTCGATAGGCAGGAAGTCGTTGATGATGACAGGTGTGCCATCGAACGCTTTAACCGGCATGCCGAAGTTGTTCAACATGATGTGATCCGCCATGTTACCGCCCATTGCGCGGTTCAGTTCGCGGATTGCACGCCATGTGCCTTGACGCATCATGAATGCATCAGCGCCAAGTTTCACGGCATCTTTCAGCTCATCGAGCATCGAGAAAGAAACTGGACCGCCGTTTACGCCGGTGTAGAGTGTCTGAGCGGCTGGTGTCAGCTTCTTCAAACCGTCAAAAGTTTTGACATCTACAGCGGAGTCGCCATTGACCAGAGCGGCGCGGAATTGACGACCCATACCTTTGGCTTTTTGCGCCAACTGAATAGCAACCTGATCGTTCAGACCAGATTGGACTTCCGCTTGGAAGTTGTCGATGTCGACCTGACCAGCGATACGCTTCAGCGTAACGTTCACAGGGTCGAACTCGGACGCGCTCTCTTCGAGAGTTTCGTAAGCAGAGAACCATGCGCCACCAGCAGCAGTCTTTTCACGGACGTAGCTGTAGGTCAGGTCAGTTGCTTGTGTAAAAGGGAAAAGGGCGAAAAGCTCATCTTTGTCGATGATCTCTTCAATAACGCCACGCTGGCGGTCTTCCATAGACAGCTTTAGGGCTTCGGCTTCCAAAAGTGGCATCAGTGTCTCCTTAAGATCATCTGAGTAAGTCAGTTGTGACTTATTTACCACACTTAGGACCAGAAGCTCAAGAAGAAAAATAAACAACAGCTTATTTTATAGCGGAGACACCATTCAGATGCCCCCGCTTTTTAGCAATCGTAATAAACCGTTGAGGTTTTAGAAGTCGCCTTTGATCGCAGCTGCGATACGTGATGCGCCGCGTAAACCGGTATCTGCCGGCTTTGGCGTCAACTTGCTGCCCGGGTCGGAGCGTGAGCCACCACCTGGTAGAGCATCAACACGAACCATCGTATCCTTGTCCGGATCTGCATTGATGATGCGCGAAATCGCCTCGTCGAACGCCAGAGCGTTGCCGGAGCTATCCACAAACATCGTGCGGTTGACTGCGCCAACAGGCTTGTCGAACGCAACCGTGCGACCATCTTTGACTTCGAAGTGATCGCCGTAAAGCTTGCGTGCTTTGTCGACGGACAAAATCGTCTTCTCTTTGATGAACGAGGATGTGCCGAAGTCATTGCCCAGTGTGAGCTTGTCGATCAGGGAGTTCTTCTCGCCGTCAACTGTGCGCAGCGCTTCCATGTCAGCCTTAAGCTTGTCCATGTCCTTCGTATGTTCGGTAGCCATCATTTCTTTGACGCGGTCAAATTCGCCGCGCGCTTCGGCAGCGGCCACTTCGGCGTCAGCTTCTTTCTTGAGCAGCTCGCGCACCTTTACAGGGTCGATGCCATCAAAAAGCTTCAGCGCATCTTGCGCCTCTTTCAGCTTGGCCTTCTTGTCCATAACTTCGCGCAGAAGATCAGCCTTCTCCGCATCAGTTGCAGGAGGAACGTCTTTCTTTGCAGCTTCGGCAGCGGCAAGATCTGCGGCGGCTTTATCGGCTGCGGTTTTCGCTTCGGCTGCATCTGCGGCAGCTTTTGCGATTGCTGCATCTGCGGCGACCTTAGCAGCCGCCTCGGTTGCAGCTGCGTCAGCCGCATCACCAGGATTGCCTTCACCTGGCTTATCGAATGTGATTTGACGTTGGCCATATGCCATAGAACTACGGTAGTTAAACATGATCTTCTCCTTGCCCAGTATCTCGGGCGTTCTGTTGTGCGCGTGATGCGCGGTGTGGCCGGTATCTTGGCCGAACTCTGTGGCAGGTCGTTGTGCAGTTTCTCGCTACGACCTTGTTATTCTGTATCTGCTGTAACCGAGCCCTGACGGTTAGGAGCCGCTACGGGCGCCCCGCCAAAGTCGGTTGGTGGAAGAAGTTGATCTGTGCCTTCGAGCCAATCGTCGATGGACGCTTCGAGTTTCTTGCGCTCCTCGATCGAAATTTGCGGGAAGAGTTTCGAAACTGTTCCGCGCATGTGAAGACGGCGCACTTCAATTGGTGCTTCGACCTTTGCAAGCGCTTCCGCTGTGACCAAGTCATCGATCAGGCGCATAACGTCGAAAGTTGTTGGGTAAACAACCAGCGGCTCAGCTGGTGGGGCCTTTTTATGCCACGCCAAAACAGTGTTCACGATCCAGTTCTCAACCGCTTCGGAAGACTGAGCCTTCGTCAGTAGCAGCGAGTTCACCCGCTCAAAGTCATACGCCTTGGCCACACCGGAAGAGTTGTCGATACCGACAGAGTTATCTTCCTTGGTGCGCTCACCGGCGAGACCGATTGTATGGTAGATCTCGTTGATAATCTTGCTGATCACCGAAAGGATCACGCCAGCTTGTTTTGGGTCCGGGCTCAGGTAAACAGGCACAGCTGAAGAGCCAGCGCCGCCGTCATAGACGAAGATCCGCTTGGTTCCCATCTCCATGACTTTTTTGAACATATCATCGCCCTGCTGAACCGACTGCGCCGGAATAGCCAACTGGCTGAATGTCTGGTCCTGAATGATCGCATCGAGCGAGCTGAGATAGTTCGCAACGGCGCGATCCAGATAGGCGATGTCATCGATCAGCCCAGGTGCGTGATACGGGTCGTCGCCGATTGTGTGATCGGACAGGTAGACCGGCACGAAGCCGAGGTTGTGATCACCCTGGTCATACAGTTTGACATTCATCTTGGCTTTGTCAGAGTTTGCGTTGCCGTCGGCGATCTCTTCGTAGAGCTGCCATGACGTGCGTGTCCAAAGCCGAACGCGCGAGACGTATTCGCCGGTTGAATTTATCGGATCTGAGTCATCACGAACCAGCTCGCGCAATTTGATCCAAAGCAGATTTCCGTCGCCATCTTCGTCAAAGGCGTAATCAAGAATATCTTTGACCGGCACAACGTAGCCATAAACACGGCCGCCCAGCTTTTCGGACTCTTTCTTGCTCAGCTTGCGCGCTGTGCCGCTTTCCGTCATGACCTCGGTTACGATGTTGTTGTCGATCACGATTGCGACCCGACCACCGATAGAGTTGCCGACAGAGTTCTGCCGCATCATCTGATCGACGCCTAACCCCTTCAGGGTTGCGTTTTTCCAGAATTTCTTGACCTCGTCAGGCGCGTCAACCTCATTGCGAGTGACGCCAGCCTTGTAGAGATACTTGTGAACCAGCTCCACGACTTCGCGTGTGTGGTTGAAACGGTATGCGCGATCGAGGCGATCTGCGTATTCCTTGGTGCCTTCTTTGTGATACTTCCAAATGTTCGTCGCAAACCATTCACGGCCGCCGCGGTAGCACAGATCCAGGAAGTTCCAATGTCCAAGCGCGTCCTGATAGCCAGGATGACGGCGATCGTAGAACGCACGCAGACCATCGTCCTGCGCCGTCTCGACTTGAGATTTAGTGACCGCTCGTGCCATGATAACTCCAAATTACAGTTCCTAGAATAAGTCAGCAGTTACTGAATAGCAAGATCAAACCGATACACCCAAAATTGTCATCTTGCGCATCGGGTGGCGGAAGTCTGCCAAATAGCCAAAAGCGTCCATTTCATGCTCTTTGCCCTGGCTCTTATCGACCTCGCTTGAGTTCTCCTTGTAGATGGTTTGCTCGGCGCTATCGATAAACCGGCGACACGTATCGTTGATCCGCAAACGCACGGTGCCTTCTGCTGTCTGAAACAGACGGTTGACCGCGTTGACACGGTCTTGCACGGCTGGGTGCTTGCGCTTGAAGTAGATCGATTTGAAACCGGCTTCGCGCAGGATATCCAGCGATGTCTCACCCCTGCCCTGATTTCGGTTGTTGCCGGCAGGGTCAGGATAAAGCGAGATCTGGTTGATGTAGCGGTAATAGCGCCGCACCAGTTCGTCCGCGATCTCCTGGACGTTCGATCCGTAAAGCACGCACTCATCCACGACCCAGATTTCACCGTTTGCCTGCTCCTGGCAGACAATTGCGGACATCGGGTCGATGTTAAAGTCCATACCGATGTAGATCGGTAGCTTTGGGTTGAACGGGTATTTGCCAACATGCAAAGTGCGGTCAAAAGCGTAGTAAACCCGTCCGGACATAACCTCGAAGCTGGCCTCGAACTCCTGTCGGAACGACTTCGGATCCATATCGCGCCGACGTGCAACGATTTCTCGGGCCGGAATGAACGGTGAGGTGATCGTCGGGAACTGCCAGCTCTCCCATTCGTTCTTGACCATCTTGCCGCGTGCGTCTTCAACCATCACACCGCGTTTGCCCAGCATGTAGCGATGATAGAGCCAGTTGTATGACTTTGGTGTGCCGATGAAGATCGCTTGACCGTTGGTAGTTGCCAGGGTTGGCTGAAGAACCATCTCCCAAGTTTCTTCTTTGATGTCCTGCGCCTCATCGATGACGACGAAGTTCAGACCGACACCGCGGAGCGAGTCTGGCTTGTCGGCGCCTTTGAGGTGGATCTTGGAGCCGTTGATCAAATAGATGACCATGCGGTTTTCGTAGATCGTCCGGATCCACTTATCTGGAATGGACGCCGTCAGATCGTCCCACATAATGTCGCGTGCCATCTGATACGTCGGAGCGACATACCAAACGAGCTGATTGCGTTTCGCGGCAGCCTGGATGACCAGCGAGATCTTTGAAACTTGCGTCTTGCCCCATCGACGACCAGCCACAACGACGCGAAAACGCGCCTTGGATCGCATAACGACCTTCTGGTATTTGTGGACCTTGAGCGATCTGATGATGCGCTTGGTCGGCGGTGGGGCAACCATGACACTCATTCGTCAAGGTTCCCCAGTTCGATCTCTTCTTGCAGCATATCCTCAACCGTGACGCTCTCGTCGTAGACGCCGGTGTTCTTGTGGTGCTGAAGGATCTCTTCGTCGGTCAAGTCTTCGATCTGAAGCATCGGCAGATCTTCGCCGCCAACGTATCCGGCCGCATCAAGCAGTGTCAGCCGTGCCGCCAGGTTGTCCTGAAGCAAGCGGCTATACCGCTGGGCCGCCCGGATCTGATCTTCCACGGCGTCGATCTTTATTTTAGCCTTCATCGCATCGATGACAATTTTACGCGCCAGCATGGAAGCTTGCCGAAGGCTGTTGTAGCCTTCCATCCGCGTTTCTTCGATCCACTCCTCGCGTTTGTTCGAGAAACGGTCGGGCTCTGGAGCCGTAACGGGGCCAACAGCAGGTTTCTTTGCGCCACGCACAACGCCGGAAGCTTTGAACCGCTTCGACAACGCCTGCCGTGACACGCCGAACTTGTCCGCGATGTCTACAAGGTTTTGATCCTCGACTTCATAAAGCCGGGATGCCTCTTTCCAATCGTCATCGCTGAGCTTGTGAGTGGACTTTTCTTCTTCTTCGTCCGGAGTATCTGTCATGATGAAGGACCGGTGTGCATTCAGATCCGTCTCTCTTCTCTTACTTCTCTTAAGAAAGAAAGAAAGAGTAGAGAGTAGGATCGAAATGTCACGGCTGTTTAGGCCGGAACCAGTCAAATCCTTTCTGTGTTGGAACCAAGAGTGTGAACACACCGGATTTCTTCTTTTCAATCATCTCGGCACGCTCCAAGAAACGCAGAGATGTTCGCACAGCACCATAAGATGAATCGTAAGTGATCCGGGCGTGCAGCTCTGTCATGTTCAGAAAATTACCCAGACCTGCTTCGGCCAAGATGATCCCCATAAGTTCGCGCTGGTTCTTGCTACGGTAAGGACGGTTTGCCATGTTACACCTTCAGCTTCTCGTTCGGACCCTGACGGTCGAACGCAGATAACGGTAAGCGATCCGGCAGGCTGCCCAGTGGATCCGGACACTTCCAGATGCCATACATAGGCGAGCCCAGGCCGATCGCTTGAATACCCTTGACGGTCGTGCGCAAATCCATCGCCGCAACACGTCGTGCTGAGTTCTCGCGGCCGCTGACGGATGTATTCTCCAGCGCTGAGTTGCGCAGATAGAAATCTCGGCACAAATTCAGTATGCGCTCCTGCTCGGCCGGCGTCTTAAGCGCGACCTCTGATACGATCGCCTCGAAGTCTTGCGGGTTGGCTGTAAAGTTCAGCCGGAAGAATTTCATGACCGCTTCAAACTTGTTGGCGTTCAGTGGGCGCACAAAGCGAAACCCAGCTGATTGACCGAAGGTGTTAAACTTCGACATTGATGATTGGATCTCCATGAACGGCAAACCCTCCAGGCGACTGGTCAGGTTCATCATCCGGTAGCCGGCGCCAATACCGCGATACATCGTGTCCACAACGAAGCGGGAGACGACGCGCAAATTGTCGTTGATCCAGTAATAGCGGTTGGTGTTGGTCAGACGTGTCTCGCCGGCGCCAGGCTTGAGGTTCGGGAAAACCTTGTGCCGCTCTCGGAGCATCCCTTTTGGCAGCGCCGTCACCAGCACACCGATCGTCTCGCCGTGCAGCGTCAGTTTCCAGAAGTGCGGACCAAGCGGGAGCTTCTCGGCTTTGTAGTGCAGGTCGTGCAACAGATCCCAATCGGACTTGTCGCCACGCTCCACCCACATTTCATCCATCAGCGCAAAGCGCGCGCTAGGCGCGTTTATGCGTTCGACGTGAGTAGTCACGTCAGAATTGTCATGGATTGACTGTAGCAAGCGATTTGACGGGTCAGAGAGCGAAATGAACGTCATTCGACTAGCTCACCTGCGTCTGCGTTTGACTTCGTTGCGATCTCGATTTTTTCCTTGAAGCGCTTCGTGACCATCAGATCAGGCGCAAGCTCTTCGATCATGTCGGTGTGCGTGGTTGCGACGATCAGGGTCTTGCCCGTGCGGCGTGCAACCTTTTGCATGTTGAAAGCCACAACCCGGGCTGTGGTGCGGTCCAGAACGGCGCCAAACTCGTCAGCCACCCAGACATCTGCATCGCTTTCCATGACCAGGGCCAGTTTCAGACGGTAGCGCTGGCCGTCCGAAAGCTCGGATGGTTTGCGAATGTAGATCCAGGCGTCAGAGATCCCGGCTTTTGCAAGCAGATCTGCGGCTTCGGATGTATTCTTGCCCAGCTGATCGATGACCGGCTTCTCAGGCAGAACGATTTCGTTCAGATCTGTGACCTTGAGCCCCTGCGCACGAATCTGGCTGGCCAGCTCGCGCAACAGCAGTGATTTGCCGGAACCAGACTGACCGGTGATGTAGACAACGTCGGCAGGTTTCACATCGACGACCAGATTGTCGTAGATGACAAACTCTTTGTCAGCCAAACCAAGGCCGAACGCTTCGGCGATCTCCAGAACGCGCTCGGTGCGGTCGACTGAAGATGTAAAGCTCTTTGAAATGGTATATTCGGTCATTCGTCATACTCGTCAAACATAGGAACGCCGTCGTATTTGGAATACGCAGAGTCGAGGACTGTGCCATCACCGGTCATAATCGGCGCCATCGCTGCCAGATCGATCAGCTCCTGCTTGAGAATTTCGATCGCGCCAATCCACGAGTAGATGTCGAACTGGGACATTTTGCGCGGATCGAGGCTAAATTCTGTCAGAAAAGGACCATTGTTTTCGTGGCGACCCATGAACACAAAGCTGCTCATCTTGCCGGCGTCACTCATGCCGACAATGTTGCCCAAAACCTCATGCATGCGCGTGAAGTGCAACTCGGCCTCGTCTTGCTCCGCAGCATCGTCCAGCGCCTTTTCGGCTTCAGCTTGCTTTTGCTCATCGATCAGCGGCTTGCGCGTGCCGAAAGAGATTACCCTACCGTCGGTCATACGCGGTTCCCCGCCCGCTCTAGGGCGATAATCAAACCCTCGACACCGCCCTGCCCTGTCGCCGTCACAAGACGACCCATCAGATCACGGATCGTGCGCGACTGCGCGACAGTGACGCGCTTGAAGCCCAGGGCGTCACCAATCGGCGCTGCGCTGTCATCAATGTCTTGCGACACGGTTTCATTTTCGGATTTCTGGTTTTCGACGGCTTCAGATACGTCATCGACGAAAAAGCTGTCATCAATCTCGGACATATCCGCAAGTGTGAAGTCCAGCTCTTTGGTATCAAAGCCAAGATCGCTCAGCTCGATGCCTTTGCCATCTAAACCAAGAGCTTCGTTCAGCCGGCGCAGCTCGTCGCCAATCATTGCCTGGTCGTAATCTGTGGATGTCACGCGGTTATCTGCCAGACGCAGTGCATCAGCTTCGGCTTTGGTCAGATCGTCGCGGACGATGACCGGAATCTTTTCCAGACCAAGGTGCAAGGCGGCCATGCGGCGCCCGTGGCCAGCGATGATCTAACCATTACCCCAAACTATGATTGGCTGGGTCCAGCCAAACTTGCTGATCAGGTTCGCCAGTTTCGCGACCTGCTCTTCTGGGTGCTTTTTAGCGTTGGCCTCATAAGGGATCAGGTCCGATACGTTCCAAATCTGAATTGCGCGTGCAGCTTCGGTCATGCCTCGTTCTCCTTGAGAGCTTCTTCCAGGCGCTCAAGAGCGTCTCCGGCTGCCGGAAGTTGTGATGCGATAAGGTGAATGAGCGCGTCACCGGCGTTGGTGAGGTCGTCTTCGTCCTTGTATCCGTGCGCGTTCTTGGTTGATGCGATCAGCGCGGTCAGGCGCTCGGCATCGCCAAGTGGAATTTTGAAGCGCATCACTTGGTGCGTCTTCTGCGCTTTTTCAGCCGGCAGTTCTTGCTGGGTTTCTTCTTCCTCGATCAAGTTCCCAGGCAAATCCAACTCTTCGAGTGATATATCTGAAGAAGAGAAAATCGCGTCGAGGTCGGCGCTGCCGTAGGGAAGAAAATCTTGAAGCTCGTCCAGATCACCAATTTCTTTGAGAAGATCCGCGAAACTCAATGTGTCGTCGGCACCGTAGCGCGTGTTGTCGATCACACCGATCTCTTTCGCGCGGCGATCGTCGATAAAACCAAGGTTTGCGATCGGCACCTCTGTGTAGCCAAGCTCAACAGCCTGCTCCCAGCGATGCTCGCCGCCAAGGATTTCGTATCCATCGACACCCGGAAACTGGCGCACGATAATCGGCTTGAACATACCGTTGCGCTCAAGGCTCTTGCGGATCTTCAGCTCGTGGTCAGCCGATACACGGTTTGTGTTCCACGGGTTTTTCCGAAGCTCACTCGCCGGAACGGTCTTGAAATCTATGGCTTGCATGTTGTCCCAGTTGTTAAGTCAGTGCTTACTTTGGACAATATGCCATTACCGCTGGATATGGCAAGGGAAAACCAGCTATATAGCTGGAAGAGTAAAGAGCTAAATAGCTTTCAGAACCGAATTGGTGTCAAATAATCATGGTTACAGTCCGTATCGCCCGAAACGCAGTCATCGCTAAATTGGTTGAGCCGACGCGCGAGGTGCGCAACTTCGTCAACTCATTGCTGTCCTATGAGACAGACAACAGCACCTTTGCTGGCGGCTTCTCGGGCAAGAGTTCGTTCTTCTCGATCGGGAACAATACGTTTCCGGCGGGCTTTGCGTATCTGGTGCAGCAAGAGCTGCAAGCAATCGGCCACACCGTTCACATGATCGCACGCCCCCTGCCCGCTCCGCTCGGCCCAGAAAGTCCGATTGTTGATGAGCATGGCAATGACAATCCAGATTACGATTATCAGATGCGCACGCTGCGTCAGGTCGAAAAGCACGGCGCCGGGATCATCCGGGTTGCCACTGGTGGTGGTAAATCCAAAATCGCAAAGCTGATCATGGCGCGTTACGACCGCATGACGCTCTTTGTGACCACGCGCGGCGTTTTGCTTTACCAGATGGACAAGCAGCTCAAAGAGATGGGGCTCGTAACCGGTCAGATCGGTGATGGAGAGATGCGCGCTGTCAAAGGCGTGAACCTGGGCATGATCCAAACGCTGGTTCAGGCGCTTGAGAAGACAACTCTCGACAAAGAGCGCCGCGCGGTGATCAGCTCCATTCACACGGCCAAAAACAAAGACGAGAATATGCCCGCCGCGGAGATCGCAAAGATCGCCCAGACCAATTACGACCGCAAACAGCGCAAGCGCATCGCGATCATCAAGTTTTTGGAGCTGATCGAGGTTGTGATCGGCGAAGAAGCGCATGAGGCCGGCGGCTCCAGCTATTACGAGATCCTGCGCTACTGCAAGAACGCTCACATCCGGATCGCTTTGACAGCGACACCGTTTATGCGCAGCTCTGCGGCAGACAACATGCGTCTCATGGCAGCCTTCGGACCGGTATTGATCGACGTTTCCGAGAAGCTGCTGATCGACCGCGGCATTCTTGCCAAGCCGTTCTTCAAGTTCGTTGACGCGCCGCATCCAAAGAAGCTGCACCGCACCTCACCTTTCGAGCGCGCCTATTTGCTGGGTTACACCGAAAACGAGGAGATGCACGATCTGATCATTGCAGACGCTGTGAGAGCGCGTGATCGCGGTCTACCCGTTTTGGCACTGGTTGCACGCAAGAAGCACGGCGACGCGCTCTTGGCGGCTTACAAGGCGGCTGGACTACGGTTTGTGTTCTTGCAAGGCGAAGATAATCTGAAACAACGCAACGAGACGATGGCTGATCTGCTTGCTGGCCGGATCGACGGCATCATTGGCACAACCATTCTCGATGTCGGTGTTGACTTGCCAGCAATCGGCTTGGTGCAGCTTTGTGGCGGTATGAAAGCGCAGGTTGCTCTGCGCCAGCGCTGCGGCCGTGGTTTGCGCCGCAAGAAGTTTGGTCCGAACATCGCGTTTATCGCGGACTATTCGTGCAACTTTAACGCCACGCTGCGCGATCACGCTCGTCAACGCGAAGGTATCATTCGTGCCACGCCAGGCTTTGTCGAAGGCATACTGCCTGAAGGCACTGACTTCCCCTGGAACAAATTTGCCATAACTCATAAGGCTAAATAGCTATCCGCGTATTTAGCTATTCAATGCTCACCACCTGTTGTTATAAGTAAGCGATTACTTATAACAACAGGTGAATCCATGCCCTCAAACCTTCCCCGTCTCATTGCCCTGTGCGGTAATCCAGACTCAGGCAAAACAACCGCCGCTCAAATCCTCTGCGACCGTTACGGCTATACGCTGCTTGATGACGGCCTGCCCTTGCGAAAGATCGCAATGGAGCATCTTGGCCTCACACCGGACCAGGTCTTCACGCAAGACGGCAAAATGGAGATGGTCGACATCGCCGGTCGCAAGTTTGCAGCACGCGAGATTCTCGGCGAGATCGGCAACGCTTTTGAGGAAAAGTTCGGCGAAGATTCCGTGCCGTATATGTCTCTGCGCGGCATGGACCCCGAAAAACGCTACGTGATGGGCTCCGTGCGGCGCGAACAGGGTTTCTTTTGGAAGAAGCGAGGCGCGGCTGTGTTTGAGATCCGGCGTGCGACCGCCCTACCCTCAAAATTCGCCTTCGATCGGTTCAATCCTGATGCCGTGGACCACGTCGTCCCCAATGATGACGATCTGGGCATGTTGGCGATCATGCTCGATGCCGCGCTGACACGAGCCGCAACGTGATCCAGGTTATCATCGCAGGTGAGGTTGCTGGCACGCTGCGCCAGAAGGTTCAGGGCAAGTTTTTCAAGCTGGCGCTGATGATGGATACTCCGGACGCGATCTGGAACTCGGACACTGACGAGGACATCGATCTGGAACTAGGTGAGCGGACCCTAACCTTCGAAATCACGGAGCGCAAAGTTCAGATCGAGGTTCCTAATCACAAGCTCAAGCGGTTTGGTAGCATCGCGGACGCTTTCCCACGCAACGCAGCGCCAGACTATGCCAAGGTCGTGCAGTTTGAAAATATCGAAAAGGACTGCCGTGTCTATCGCGCCAGTTGGGATGCGATTGAGGTCAATCATCACGACGGCGAAGTATTGTTCGATCTGGACTACTTCGAGCCGGTATAGACAGCCCTGCCATGATGCTCTAGCCATATAGCCAATAAAGCAAATAGCTATATGAGGGAGTAATCATGGCAGACCTGATCATCAGTTGTCTTTCGCAGAAAGGCGGCGTCGGCAAATCCACCATCGCCAGACTAATCGCACGGACCTACGCGGCCGCCGGTTGGTCTGTGAAGATCGCCGACTTCAACACCACGCAGCTGACCTCGGTCAAATGGGGCCAGATCCGCGCAGCTGTAAAGCAAAAGCCTCATATAGCTACCCAGCCATTTAACTCACCCACACTGATGAAACGCGACACCGCGGATCTGGTTGTGGCTGACGGCCGGCCGGACAGTGACCAAACCAGCCTTGACATCGCGCGGATCTCAACACTGGTCATCGTGCCAACCGGCCTGAGCCTGGATGATCTGGAGCCGCAGCTGATGTTCGCCAACGAGCTGGTCGAAAAAGGCGTCGCCAAGCATCGCATACTGTTTGTGCTGAACAAGACCACCGAGAGCGCAGTGGCTGTCTCAGAGGCACGCGACTATTTGGGCGGCTTCGATGTGGCAGAGCAGGACATCAGCGCCAAGACGAGCTACCAGCGCGCTCAGAACCACGGGCTGGCACTATCAGAGGTCGGTAAGGCCGTCGGCAAGCTGGAAGAACGCGCAGATCTACTGGCCGCGGAGATCGTCGCACGCATTAACCAGATGGAAGGAGCAAGCGCATGACAGACAAACCAACCCGGGCAAATGTGCCACCACCTAAGAAGAAAAGCTTTCTGCCGGAGCATGTGGCGGTAGGTGCGGCTGACAACATGAACGGTGAGCGCCTGGCGCCGATGACCTTCAACATGCCACGCAGCTGGCACCTTGAGTTCAAGATGGAGGCGGCCGTGCGCGGTATCTCTATGAAGGAGCTGCTGCAAGACAGTTACGCTGCCTACAAACGCGAGCATGGTAAGTAACCAGCTATCTAGCTATTTAGCTTTTTCATCAAAGCATAAAAAAAAGGGTGTTGGTTGAGATATCTCACCAACACCCAGTTATCCATCGCAAGGGAGGCGCTACGGAGTCTCGATAAGAGCAGGCTCTGCGTGCGCGGCATGATAATCCGCCTCACTCAGCCACATCTCGGTATTCTCGTTTCGGTTGATCACCAGCAAAGGCCAGCCGGAATAAACATCATGCTTGATCGAAGCCGCTACAGCCTCGATCGCATTTGCACCCATCGCCATCGCGCCCATTGCATAATCCGAGCCAGAGCCGATCGCGAAGTAATCCGCAGTCAACGGCCCAGAGAGATCCATACTGTCGTTGCTAAAGAATACGCCGTCATCCGCATCAATCAGCAGCATGTAGAAGTTATTGCCCTCGACTTGCGGAATCTGGACCTCTTCATCCTCTTCACAGTGCAGCACATCGTCATACCAGCGCATGATCTTCTCGGCCAAACCAGGCTGCGTCGTAGAGACAGCAACCGCACTGCCATCATCCAGAATAATCATCTTACGCTTGTTGCCGATCGGTAAAGAGCTGCCGGAGTAGGCGCGACTATCAGAGACCAGCAGGCCGTCTTTGTAAGCAATCGTGGTCATGCCAGCAACTTTACGAGGGTGCAGAACAGATCATCCTTAACCTGTTGCTCTTTAGGCAGCTGCCGATAAGGCCGGATGCACGGATGCGTCTTGAGTTCAGGATCTTTCACTTCGCCCCAAACCCAACCATCGGCAATCTTGTCCTTGAGCCAGTTCTCGTGAGAGTTGGAAGGGCCGGCGTTGCGGTTGGTCATGCGAAACAGCACACCTTTGCGTGCGCTCTCGCGCTGCCATTCCGGTGCATCTTTCCATTTAGGCTGGCTCATATCGCCAATACCTTCGCAGTAAACGCGGTTAATTTCGTGGCAAGTCTCTGCGATCTTATCGACATCAACGCCCATTTTTGGTCTCCACATCTGGATCTGATGCCAGAAACGCGATCAACGGTAGAGCGTCGAGGTCGCCCTCGATACGTTGCGACTGAAACACAGCGCGGTTCAGATCCATGAATGATTGCTGGATGCCGGTGCGTGCCAATGCTAACCAACGTGGATCAACAGCAGGGTTACGAACGGAGTTCGTAAGGCTGATGCGATCGATCTGGCGGAGGCAGAGTTCTTCCAGCACCTTGTTCTCGTTGACCAATGCGACCTGTTCGGGTGTAGGTTTCGTGTAACCCTTGATCGGGTTATCAGATGGCACTGTAATTTTGGTCACTCAGAGGCTCCTTAAAGCGTTGTGCCACTTTTCCCATCCACGCAAGGCAAAGTCAACGCTTACTTATCATCATCCACGCATATAGCTATTTGGCTGGGTAGCTGGGTGACGGGTGATCGGGTGGCAGGGCAGGGCAGGGCGGTGGACATGAAACCGGGATATCTCTCTGCGGTGGATATGTTTTAAAACGCTTGGCGCGGAGGAGGGCATCCCCATCAACATCGCGTTTTATCTCTAAGACTTCGTGCATCAATCGCGCGCAGCATATCAGCGCAGTGGAATGCATCGTTAGACGCGCTGCAACGCGTGTCTAAGCGCGATGACGTGAATTGATAGACTAGCACAGCGCAACGTCACGCAAGCGCTTAGAAGCGCTTAGAAGCGCTCAATAGCGTGACGCATATCTGTAACATTTCGTGATCAGTCAGTAGTGATTTAGTGATTGCTATACGTCACGACAAATGCGAGAAACAGACATCAGCAAAGACACGCTGACAAACAAGCGCACAAGCGCACAACTTGAAAAGAGACTATTATGACTAAGACAATCAACACTCTCGCTGCAAACGCTTTCGCTGACGCTTTGAACGTAGAAGCGCGCAAGCTGTCAGACACGAATAAGAAGCGTGCAAGCGCGCTTGCAATGCTCGCTCGCACTGAACGCGTTGCGACATTCTTAGAAGCTTGCAACGTATCAGTTGACATTGTGTCAGATCTTTATCTGACAGAAAAAGTTTTGAAATGCGCTGACGCGCTGTCACAAGACACGATCACAAGCGCAGATTTTAACGAAAACACGTTCTGCGCGCTCAAGACTGTGCTGCTAAACGCTGAACGCGAATTGTTCGCAAGTGACTTGTTGAAAGCCGCAATCTCGAACAACTTTAAAGTGAGTGAAGCTGACAGCGCTTTCTGTTATCGTCGCGCGTCACTGATCAGCGCAACACGTCAAGAACAACTGAACGTCAAAATGTGCGAAGTTATGAACATTGTTGGACGTGTCAATAAAACGCAAGTCAAGACAAACGCTGACAGTCACGCGCTTGTGACTGCGCAACAAAAGCTTGCGACTGCGCAGATATAAGCAACAAAGTGACGCGCAAGATAATTGCGCGTCACAGCTTTATGCGAGTGTCTCAAAAGAGACACAGTGACAAAAATGCCACAGCCGGGGCGTCCCGCAGGCGAACAATACGCACCCGTGTCTAAACCCCCAAATGGAGATCCATTCTATGTCCGCCCTTTCCAGAAGTCCGAAGCCTTGAGCCTCATTGCCGTGGTCGTGCTGGCAGGCCAAGTGATAACCGCCGATCGTTTCAACAAATTCGAGGACCGGAGATCTTGCCTCTACTATGCGGCAACCTTGAGCCACTCAACAGACGCCGATTTTGATTGCATCACCGAGGCCGAATATATCAGCCTAACAACCAAGGAAGTTACCTATGCCGAAAACCGATAGCCAGCGCCAGGCTGAACGGCGCGCCAAGATCCTGGCATTAACGCCACTGGAGCGCATACGCCGGAAGCTGGAGCGCGCCAGATCTTATACGCGGCCGCCTGGCCCTGTATATACGCCAGCCGAGCAGGCAACCGTGAATATGATTTCCACGTATATCACCGAGATCCGGCACCTGACCGACCAGCTAAACCAAGATCTCCGTGTCCGGCTGCTTAAAACGCCGGAAGATGCGGATGCCATCATGGAAGCCCAGGCTATGCTGGCTGAGCTGGAGCGCGATGTGAGGATCGTCCTTAAGACCTATTGAGCCATCTAGCCGTGTGGTTATCCAGCCACATGGCTATTTAGCCACATGCAAACCCCTGTGGGGCAGGGGAGGGCAGTATAAGTGGAAAGACCCCAAGGTCTTTCCACGCGTCCCTTGAACAATCCGTTCCTAAACCCCTGTTTACCTATCCATATCCTTTCCCGTCGGTCCCTTGAACAATCCGTTCCTAAATACGCCAGCGTTCGCCATGCGACTGCCTCATCGAGACGTGCGATTGTGAGTTATCAGAAACGCAAACGCGAAAGTCCAAGTTATGAAAAAATCATCCTACAACCCGAACGCCGGTCGCATCCGCAACTTCCTGCTCGACGTGAGCCTCTTCGCCCTGCTCGCCGCAGCCTTTCTTGTGATCCTTGTCGGCGTTGATAGCGCCGATGATGTCGCAAAAGCCGTCACTCACCTTTTGCGCTGATTAGTAAGTCAGCATATAGTTAATATATCGAAACAGAGCGCAAAGCGCCAAACTTGAAAAGAGAACGACATGACTCACCTGAACCTTAACACCGCACGCCCAGCCCTCGACGCACTCGTCAACCTTGATATGTATTGGGCAGACCTCGGCCGCATCAGCATCAGCGTCGATCCGGAGCATGCGCAGACAATTCAAGAGCGCGCCCGTATTGCACAAGCTGTCGTCGAAGGCCGCATGGGCGAACTGCTCGGTCAATTCACTGACGAGCAGCAATCGGCGGTTTCGACATACGTCGCAGTCCGGATTGACGAGTTGCACAATGAGACACGCGCCTTGAACATCATGCGCGCACGCGCCGTGCGTCTCAATCGTGAGCGCGCCGCACAGACCTTGCTGATGAACGAAGCGCGTAATGCGCGCCGTGCAAAGCACCTTGCAACACTGAACTAAGAAAGACCTGAGTAAGCGCTACGGCGCCTACTCTCGTGCCTGAAATAGCGGGGCAGGGGAGGGGCAGGGACTTGCCGACGGGCGTGTGCCGGAGCCTGAGCCCCGGCCTGACCTTTCCTTTAGCGCCTCACTTTCTTTGCATAGAGCGAACGCACCTCATTGCGCATATGCTTAGCGAACCACTCGGTGTTGCCTTTCTCGCTCTCAAGAATGTCCGCGACGTAATCAGCCCCTGTGTCATGATCACGATGCCACACGATCATGCGTTCGACCTTCTTCCCGTCACGCTCGAAGTATTCCTTCATGAAGGAAACTTTGATCGAGCGATATTCATCCGGAGCTTCCAACAGGTCAATCCGGCGTTGGATATCCTTACATACGCCCCGGAGCCCCTCAACGGCTGTGTTGGTGTAGTCGCCTATGCCGATGATTGTATCGATCTCGGTGATTTCATTTTTCAGCAGTGCGATCTCTAATTCATGATCCGACATTTTGTTCTCTTTTCGCTATCTGCGCTTTTGCGCGTTTCTGATAACTCACATTCGCATGCGCATTGATGGCACTCAAAAGGATGATGCTGGCATCTGATCGGTGGCTCCCCTGACCCGTGCCTACCCATGGGAACGCATGTCTGACCGCGGCTGTGTATGGCTGCCCATGGGAACCCAAGCGCCTGACCATCGACAAGTCCCTTGACCCTAAGCCATTCCTACCCCTCACACCCTGCCAAAAAGAGAGGCGCCATTTCTGACGCCCCTCATACTCGTTAACCGCGCAACAATTCTATGCCGCAAGCACCTCGCGGATCCTGAGCGCCGCTGGCGTCTGGGTCATTTGATAGACCGGCATACGTGCCAGGCCGGTGTTGATCACAATACCTGCGACCATCAAGGCGTTCATGGTGCTGCTCGTCTGCGTCGGGGCAGTTGCAGCGCTCACGGTGTGCCGGGTCAGCAGCTTTGCAAACTCTGCCTTTAGCTTGATCTTGTCCGACACCGAGGCCGCTGCAAGTTCGCCGGTGAACGGCACAGTTGCAGTCTCGCAGGCAATCATGGACCGCAGGATCGCCACATTGATGGCATTCCTCATCAAGCCGGATGTGCCGACACCGGTCAGAACGTCGATCAGCTTGTCAAAGGCGTAAACGTTAAAGCGCTTACCCTCGTTCAAAGAGCGGTTCACGAAATTCACATTCATGTCTGCGGCGATCATGTTCGCGCACATCCCCAAGGATGTGAGCCGTGCCTTAGACTTTACCAGCTTGACCTGGATGCTCATGTTGCCCGGGCGTGCCACGTTCTCGAAGGTCATCCGGTCGTCAAACTCATTTGCGACGCTTGCGGCATGTGCCTGCATCTGCTCTGCGGTGACGGCTGCGACCAGCTTTGCGAAGGTCTTGATATTTTTCTTTGTCATTGATCTGTCCTCATTGACTGATAGTCTCCGCGTTATGCTTCGATCTATTCTTTATTTATATCAGTGTCTTATGAGGATTGCGGCAGGGTCTTACTGGGGTGTGCATGTGCCTTGCGGAGCCTGAGCATCTGGCGGCTCCCTGCGGTCTGCCTGCGAAAATAGGGGTTTTTGTAACCCTATGATTTCCATGGACAATAGTGGGTTTTCTCCTAGGGGCGCCACTCGGGTTCCCATGGGTTTCCGTAGATGACCGAGGATAAGCATGGAAACCCATGGGAATGGCTGATCCACCCCACCAGTTCCCCTGTTTAAGTCTGTCCATTCCTTGCCCGTGATTTCATGAGCCAAAAAAAAGAGGCATGCCGGATGTTACTCGCAGCATGCCTCTGAAGAGGTGACGGGCAAGATGTGTTGACCGTTATTTGAAAAGAGGACGCACAGACAAGTGTCTCGCGTCGAGCGCCACATCACGCTCTTTCGACTAGAATTAAGTTATAACACGCACATTTGCGGATAGATACAGGCATCGCGCGGCACTTTTGTGGATATGGATATGCCTGGGGCAGTGGTGGCCGGGGTTGGTGCTTGGGTGTGGAATGGATGAGGCGCGGCAACTTTCCAGCTTCCTCGGCATTTAACACATATCCTACACACCAGCTTCCTTAGCATTAACAGACCTATCTCATACACCAGCTTCCTTAGAACTTCCTTAGCGCTTTCTTACCATTCGACACATATCTCGCACACCAGCTTTCTTGGTATAAACGATCTATCCTACACACAGGCTTCCTCTCGTTCCTAAGCGCTCCTACGCATCTACACGCCTCTCATACCGAGGTTCTCTTGTCCGAAGCATGTATGCTTCTTTCGGTCATACGTTCTCGTCTCTGTTACCGAGGTCTATCGTTTGGTGTGCTTTGTGTGCTGAGCCTCGATATAAGCGTCACTGGGTAGCTTCCTAGCTATGTAGCTGTGTCGGTGCTGCTAGATGCTTAGGTTCGTGTCTGGTGAGCTTCTTTGGTGCCGGTGTGCTTTTATTGGTTCGTCCTTGTCTTATTGCTTATATGAATATGGGTTTGATCTTCTATGCCGGATGAGGATCTTGATGTGTTTGAAAAGTCCGTCTCTCTACCTTTCTTACTTTCTTTCTTTCTTTCTTTAAGAGAAGAGAGACGGCTTTTTTGTTGGTGTGGTTTATCCATAGTTTTTGAGCCTCAGTTCTCCTTGGTTCATATGATCCGGATGTGGAGAATTTCGCTCTCTCAAAAGCCTGAGTTCAGTCAGATGTTCCGGTCGTTTTGAGGTCTGTTTTGGTTGCATAGAAAGCTGGAAAAAAAGGTTTTGTCGATTTTAGGCAACCAGATCGGCTAAGTAATTGATTTGGTTACATATCGGTTTACGTTTTGGTTGCATTTCGTGATGCATAGCTGAAGGGTTGTTTACGTTTTGGTTGCATAGAGGTTACATAAAGTGACGCTATCCTGTCACAAAACGGCATTTAGGCAACCTTATGCAACCAGATTGGGCTTTTAGATGTGAAGCAAATGCGCCCGAATGACAGGCTTAAGGTCGCGGCTCTGAAGATCCCAAACCTCACGATCCTCATTGGTAACTTCAGCATCAATCACGGCGTGCTTTCGGCATCCTCGACGGTGTCGAAGCTGTCAAACTCGAAGCCTTTATTGTCCATAATCAGAAACCTCTTCATAGCTGCACCCCGAAGGAGCCAAACTGCGTCCATGTGATCCACATAGGCAAACCGGCTTTTTCACTGGTATCGTATGATCGTGAGCCGTTGTGGATCGCCTGTATCCGGATCCACTTGCGTCCAGCGTCCAGCACTGCGAACTCCCAAAGGCCGGAGTTGCTCGAATAACCGTTCCAGCTTGTCTTGGTCAGGACGAACGCATCGCCCTGAGCCATCAACTGCTTGATTTGGTCGTATGGGTGTGAATACGCCATTACGCTGCGCCCTCCGCCATAGCACGGTCCCAGTCACATTTGCCGGTGTCGCGTAGAATTTCGACAGCAAGGGCTGCCTGCTCCGGTGTTGCGGCCCAGACGTAACTGGTTTCATCCGTATCCGACTCCGGCCAGCAAAGTTGGTCGATCTCGGAGACGCTGATGCTTGGGGCAATGGCATGCACGGCCTCAATCAGTGTCTTGTCGCGCAGTTCAGGGCGCAACAGCTGCACCCAACCACCAATGCAGCAGGCTGAACCGCAAGGATGATCGGTAGATCCGCGGAACTCATACTCGCGGTTCATATCGAAGGCGATTTCGGTTTTGCTATCGTCTTGCGCGATTTGGCGCAGAACGGCTGCGAGGTCTGTGAGATTGTTAAGGTCTTGCATTTTTCTGTCCTATGCTAAGTTTTCTCTTACTTACTTTTTAGCACGATCAGATACGGAGTGCGGCAGGTGTCGCGCGGCTTTTCGTCCCAGCGTGCCAGTATCCCGGCCTTTATACGCGCAAGCTCCTCGTCCGGCATGGCTCGTATGGTCTTAAGGTCGTATGTCATTCTACAGCCTCCTCTGGCGCTGTTGTGATGGGATCGGCGGGTAGCACCTCGAACTGGTCAATAGGCCAGATCAGCGACAACGAGCGCCGAATGTCCCATTTGACCGTAACGGAGGCTTCTCCGCGAAAAGGACCGCTGATTGACAGGATCGTGCCGGTTGTTCCGACTGGAATCGGATCAGGATCGTCACCCATATGTGTCAGCTTGATCTTGTCGCCCTTTTTGAAGAGTAGGTCTTCTTTCTTCATATCGAAACTCCCTGTTTCATCTTGACGCGGATCCGGTAGAGAACACCTGGACCAGCGATGTGTCATTGGGCGGCGATACCAGCGCTTGAGCCGCCTGTCGTAGCCGCTCTGCTTCATGTGCCGGTGATAGGACTGGGCAGTCACGTTATGTCCAATTCTGTGGGTGATGTTTCAGGATTTCGCTGCCGATGGCGCGTTCCGCCTCGGTCAGCACGTCGTTGTGTTCGATAAGCCACTCATCCAAGGACAGCTTTGTCAGATCCGAGCGCAGATCCATGAAGGTGCGCGCCAATTTGTCTGCGCGCTCGACCGCGAGCCACTCGATGATTTCTTCCTCTGGACCGGCGTCCCAATAGGTGTCGCCGTTCAGATCGTGGCTTTTCAGATCGTAGAAGATGCACGGCGCCATATCACCCTTGGTCGGATGCTCGTAGGCGATGTATTCGCCAGGCACGTCGAGCAGCATGGTTGCTTGTTCGCGGATCTCTTTGATGGTGAAAGTCATGCTGCCACCTGCAAAGCTTTCGAGACCATGTAGTCGACTTGGTGCAGATATGCCCAACGCGGCTGCGAAACCTCACCCGCCACAACCACAATTTCGAAGTCGATGCCGGGATGCCCACCTTTGATATCTTCTTCCACGGCTTTAACCATGCCATGCACCATCCGGCCTGTGCCAAAGTCGAGGCGCACAGCGACAACATCGCCGATCTGAATTTGACTAATTTTAAGCATTTTATTTTCCTATTCATCGCTTTTTTAGTTGTCTAAATTTAGCACAAAATGCAGCGGTTTGCGGCTGGTGTTTCGAGGTAAGATATTGATAATTATGCCTTAAATACCAATATGACGAACGGTTACAGTTTTGTAACAATTGTCACGATTAATCCTCAACCAGAAAAACATGACGACCGATCTGGGCCGCGATAACGAAATCATTCGCCCAGTAGGGATCCGCGGCGTGAGGTGCGTAATAATGAAGCGCTCCGTAAACCAAATCAGCGGTGCGCCCATCGATCACCTCTTCTGCGATCAACGCGGCAAGAGTGTAACTTTCCACATCATCAATATCGTTCGGGTCAGCGGTCCAGCTGAACTGCTTTCGCTGATAGACGACCTCACAAATATCATCCGGATACTCTGACGCCTCAACCCGGTTAAGAGTGACCTGAGCGACAGCGATCATACCATCAATGCTTTCGCCACGCGCCTCGTGATATATGTTCATTGCGAGACAGACCGCCGCCGTCGCAATCACTTCATAAATCCCAGTGGAAGACAGAAGTAGAACGGCCGCAGATAGTTCGGCAGCTGTTCGTAGAGGATCTTGGGAATACCGATCATGACAGCTTCCCCTTATCGACAGCAGAGGTGACGCGGCGCCTGACTTCCGCGTTCATTTCGTCGCGCCTATGCTCGGGAACGGCGAAGTCTGTATTCAGCATGCAAACAAGCATGCCGCTTTCCATAGCGAGCAGGACGTCCTCCTGGATCACATCCCAGTTCTCACCGTTGATAACTCCTGCCGGATTGGTCAGAAGCTCCCCGCCATAGAGTTCAGCTTTTATGGGCATGCTCAATATCTCCTTAATCAAGTTTCTACTTACTTACTTTATAACACGCAGAGATTAGGACTGCGGCAGGTGTCGCGTGGCTTATTTGCGGAAGTCGAACGCTGGCGGAATGTCACCCTTGAACACGAACAGCACCCTCAACCCATCGCGGATTTCAGCAAGCACGCCGTGGCCGCCATCGCCATCAAGCTCCTCATAGCGCTCTTGCACCACCTGACGGACAATCTCCGCCTCAAGGACTTCGTTGAACGAATGCACGGTCAAGCCTTCGATCATAGCTTCCGCAACATCGACCGTGTAGATCAATGGATCAGGATGCGCTGGCGGGAAGGGCGTCGAGACTTCTTGCACGATTACCGTCAGCTTCACCATTTTCTCTGGCACCTTTACGGCACCTTCGGTCACGGTAAACGTCGCTAAACGCAGCCACTTGTCCCAAAGTAAGACACGGTCGACGCGCTTCCAGCGCCGTAAGTCGGCCGCGGTGATACAAATCTGCTGCTCGTTCCATATGCTGGTGAAAACTTCCCCAATATCGGCGTTGTAAAGCTCCACGCTCGGTTGGCCATTCATCCGATAATCGCAGGTCCAGCAGTAGCTAAGCCCTGCGTCGATCACAGCCTTTGCCCAGTCGTTGGGCATTTCACCACCATCAGCATTTTCGGTGAACACGATGCCGTCTTCGAGATCCTCGAACTCAAAGTCCAGCTTGGCAGCCAACGCCGCCAGCTTTAGCTTTTCGATCGTGCCGATCAGACGTAAAGTGCATGAGGAGTTTTGGTCAGACATAGCTGCATCCTTGAATATGTGTTTACTTATTTAATATAGCAGAGTTCGAAACGGGCTGCGGCAGGTGTCGCGCGGCATCTTAGTGTAGGTTTATAACCGGCGTGCCGAAGCGTGTCGCACAGACAGACCCCGCAATGCTCTCACCGGCCTCTGTAACGGCCGTAAACGCTGTTCGGTAGTGATGACCCTCGTCACAGCCCACGAATGCATACCCCTGCACCTGAACGCTCTTGTAGCCGCTCTCATGCAGTAGCCGCTCTGTCCCGTCGGTGTCACTGAAACCGGTCACGTAGAAGATCGCGGCGATCGCGAGAATAATGATGTATGGCATGTAGATCCTAGTGTGCGCTGATTGTCTCATTTTATAACACGAAAAATGACGGGGCTCTTGCGCGCTTATGCGGCAACTTCTTCCATCGACCATGTGACCCGGACCGCATCAATAGCGTCCACCGCAATCCAGACCTCGGCGATGTCTGGTCCCTGCTTCATAACGATGTAGCCGTTTTTCTCCTCGAATTTTTCGATCTTGCCGCTGAACCATTGGTTCCTAACCAAAACATCAGCCACATAGCTGCGATCGGTATGCTCCGGATCACCCATATCATCTATGGTCGTGACCCTTGTGGCGCGCATAATGTCGCCAATTATCCTGTTTGCCATTCTAATCTCCAAAGGGGGTGTTTTCGCGTTCATTTTGTATCTCGACCCATCGTGCGAAGATGGCGTCAGAGTCGTCCGATCCATACTGAAGTGCCTTTTCAACGCCCGCCATAATAGCCGAGCGCTGTTCCGAGGAATAATCCTCCAGGTTCTTGACCGGACAGTCCTCGCCTGGCCGGGCGCTGGCGAATTGCTTACGCATTTCAGCCAGAAACCCGGCAGTGGCAAAGCGCAGTCGAAGGCGACTGGCTTTTGCCATGATCAGTTCGGACGTGCTGCGCGTTGCGCTGCCTTGTTGATTTCATCAAGATTGACCAGATCGGGGTTACTGGCCACATCCTTCAGGATCTTCATCAGCAAGGGATTGGTCGCCGCCAGTGTCAGAGCGAAGACGGTCTCGCCTTGATTGACGATACATTCCAACTCGTCGAGTTCGGCATCGTCGAGCGTTTCTGGATCCTTTTTGAGCAGATCCACATTCGCTTCGAATGCCAGTGTTGAGATTGTGCCGTCGAGACGCACGATAACAGCCATATCACCAGCTTTGATCTGCTTTGCAGGATCGACGTGAGACATTGGAAAGTTCGTGACGCTTGGTTGATCAGACATATTTTGAGCCTTTGTTTATTTGCTTCATGTTTAGTTATAACAGGCTCTTGGTAGGGCGCGCAGTGAATACGCGCGGGAACCGCAAGGTGATTGCAGTTCCCGTTGGTCTTGTTATGCGGCGACCACGATGGGCCGGGGATACTTCTTCGTCAGCGTATCCGTCATAAAGTAGAATGTTTTGCCTTTGCATGTGCCAATGACAGGATACTTTGGCGCAGATGGTCGCCAACCGGTCACTGTGCAGACATCACCTCTGAACACGAAGGTCTTTCCGAACGCATCAGGATCGATCCCGGACCAGGCCGCATGACGCCGGAACAGCGCCTCTGCACTGCTCAAGCCTGCGCCTGTGTCAACGACGGTTGCTTTGATCTTGAAGAAAGCTTCCATGCCGTATTGGCCACCGAACTCCTCGAAGGTGACGCCATACTTGGTGCCAAGAGCTGCAAGAGTTGTGGCGATTTCACTAGACAACTGCCGGTGTGTTGCGCGGTCGATAGAGGTGATTTTCATTCTCGTTTTCCTTTGATTTGCTGCTTTATATTCTCAATATATCAGAGACTTGAGAGGACTACGGCAGGCATCGCGCGGATACGCAATCTCTATGGGATCGACGGTCAGGCCAGCAAAAAGGCGCTCCGAAGAGCGCCTTGCTGTATCACTTACGGGCGAAGGCTTTACCCATCAAGTTTCACCAGCAGATAGGTGGTCGCAACGTCATCCCAGCTAAAGATCACGGTGTGATCAGCAGTTGGAACTTCGCGAACACTCATCCAGGTTCCAAAGCGCATTTCGCGTCCCGGATGAGTGATTTCGGTGCGCTCAATCTCAATGTCCTGCTCGAAGTGTGTGGACCAGAGTTGAACCGCGTCAACTGGCGTGTCTGCGGAGACAAAAAGAGATTTATCTTCGCCTTCGTCCGTGCTGACACTGATTAGGTATAGATTTGACATATCAGTATGTCCGCGCAATCAAGCCGCGGCACTGCTCCAGAGCCACGATAGCTTTCGCGCTTCCGGCCAGCGGTAGCGTGAACAGTGAGGAGCCTGTGTCTGAATTGATCCGCAGAAAGTTGCTGCGCATCAGGTCACGGATAAAATCTGACGTTACAGGGTCGTTGCCGTAGCCGGTGTTGATCGTGTAATAAATACCAGTCGAGAGAGGCACTTCGGTGCCATCGCTCAGCGTCCACAAATTGGCGTCGATATAGATATCAATCGTAACGCTGTTCGAATACCCACGCGGCTGTGCGGTCGTGATTTTGAAGGCCGTTGTGTAGAAGTCATCCTCGTCAACTCCGAAGGCCATGAAAGCGCCTGGCTCGTTGCTCAAACCAATCATGGTGCAAGTCAGCACACCAGCGTCGCTGGTAGCGACAGCCACTTTCCAATTGTCTGCCTCGTAGAGCATTTGAGGCGATGCGACAGCGGGTGAGGCCGCCAAGCAGGACATAAAGGCGATAATTTTCTTCATTTTGCTTCCTCGTGGGATTAGCGGTTAAGTTGTTGCTCCAGGCAGGCTATGTGGGACAGACACCACCCGCCTGGAGTTCGCTCAGATCCTATCAGGCAGTTAGGATCGTGCGCAGACGCTCCGCGAGCAGACTTTCGGTGCGGAGCGTAAGTGAGTGACCAACGCGATCAGCGATGCGTGTGGTATTGAAGAGAACCATCATCTGCCCAGTCTGGGACCGTGCAGTGCCATCACCACATCCGTTCGCGCGGTAAGCTGCGATCAGATCGGCGCTGGAGATGGTCTTGTTCGTATCAAGCAGATTGAAGGCGATCGTCGTGTAGCGTGACGGCACCTTGCCGGCGGAGATTGCTTGAAACAGGTTCTCGAATTTCTCTGCGATTTTCACCTGTGCAGGCTTGGCGGCGAGGGTTGTTACCTTCATCGCTTCCATGTCCGCGTCGGTCAAAGCCACGTTGTCGTTGGACAGAACGAAGAACTCTGCGCCGATAGACACAAGGTCACGCTCGACACGCGGTGTCGCAGGGCCACGCGCAGCTTTTGGCTTCTTACCGCCAGCGGTTGTTTCTTTCTTGTCCGCAGTCGCAACGGCGGCAGATTTCTGGCTCTCGTAGACTTCTTTACGTGCCACGGCCGCATCAAGTTCGCGCAAGGAGGTTTCATCCAACTCGGCATCATCTTCAATGGTCACTGCCGCGTCTTCAAGCACATCGGCTGCTTCAATTTCTTCAAGCTCCAACTCGTTGAGCATCATCTCCATCTCGTCAATTTCTTCTTCAATAGCCACTTCTTTGGTCTCATTCAGTTGCGAAATCGCCATGATGGCATCAAGTTCATCGTTGACGGATTCTACGGTTTGGTTTGATTTATTAGACATGACATGCTCCTAGCTATGTGCTTGTTTTCGTTGCTTCTTATTCTTTCTTTATACAGCAATCGTTTGAGGCAGTCGGCTGGATTGTTGTTGTTTTGAGTGGCTTCTGGCAGGCTCTAAGCTGCCAACTTAATTGGCTGGTCAGAAGCATGGGGCGCCTCAAAGTAGCCCCACTTTTTGGCTTTCAGATAGCACGCCATCATCACGTCCACGTCATACTTGGCTTCGTGTGAAAGGGATTGATCGTATGGCACGCCACAGGCGAAGCAGAGTTCTTCGAGCCGCGGTGACTTGCCGTCATGCGTGGCCCAGACACCTTGTTTCATCGTATCCACGGCTGGCTTGGGTGGCAGACCGCTTAGGCCGATCCGAACAAACTCCTGATGCAAGAACTTGCCATCAAAGTCGTCGCCATTGTGCCAAACGTAGCCATCTGCGCGTTGCAGAATGCCATGCACAATCGGTCCAACTTCGTCCCATGTCGGCTTGCCGAACAGATCAGCGGCAACAATACCGTGAACGCGCGAGGCGTCAGCTGCGATACCACGTTGTGGATCGATCCGCTGATCATATTCCCAGATCAGCTTATCATCACGGTAAAGGCCGATGTAGACCTCAATGATGCGGTGATCGGGATCGAGTAGACCTGTTGTTTCAAGATCGAGGGCGGCTTCTACTGACATTTCAGATCCTATCTGCGTGATTTGCTTTTCAACATGCGGCGAAGGCTTGCGCTCCTCGCCTTAACTTCCGGCTTTAGATCGTCCAGTGGCCGACCCACATTGCGGTGCTTGCGCTCACCGATCTCGCGCCTCTCTGCCATCGGCACCTCTGCGCTATCTGCCATTGAGACCGTGAGTAGGCCCGCCAACGCACCAAACATCTTGTTAAATCCTAGCATTACTTTCTCCATAATTCATCGCTTACTTACTTATAACGTCAAATCGAACGGGTTGTATTACTATTCGCGCGGCGCTTCTGGTTTTCGCGATGTGTGACCAGCTCCAAGTGAACAGGGTTGCAGCACAACCGGTTATGGCACTTGTGATCAACCTGCTTCTTGCCTGGAATGTATCCGTAGAAGTGGGTGTAGCTGACGATGTGCGTTGCGACCGTCTGACTGCCCAGTGACATGCGGCCATAACCACCACCACGACCATCGCCTGACGTTGGCCCCTGCCAGTTCCAACACTGCGTGTGCCGGTCAAGTTCGACACGCGCCATCAGCCGGCCAATGATCTCCTCACGCCTGGATATTGGCAGGGTGACTGCAAGATCAGGGCTCATACGGCTTCCTTTACAAATGCTGCCAAGTCTTGCCGGCAAGCACAGACTTGATGGTTGAGACAGAGACGCCAAGCTGTCGCGCTTGCGTTCCTAAGTCCAAATTTGACGCGCGGATATTCAGCACATCGGTTGCGGTTAGCTTGGCATTGCTGTTTGCGCTGCCTCGGCCTGACTTGAGCCCCGTCTGGTGGGCGTGCTTCTCGTTGTCCGAGTTCGTCGACCATTCCAGATTGAGCAGGGCGTTGTTCTCTTTGTCGCCGTCGATGTGATTCACAACCGGCAGATTGTCCGGATTGGGCAGAAAGCGCAGCGCAACAACGCGGTTCACAAGCACGGACTTCGTGATGCCCATGAATTTCAGGTTGAAGTAAACGCGGCCTGACTTCTTATGAACCTGCTGCTTGACCGTGCCGTAAAACTTGGTCGTATCGACAAAGCCTTCTTCACTGCACTTTCGGGCGCGCAAGATCACGCCGTCTGTCTTGACGATCAGATAGAGGCGGACCAGTGCCAGCTTGATCCACTGGTCCTTTTGAAACTCGACGGTCACTCTGTGATCCACGTCGAAGCAAGCACCGCATTTGATGGCACACGGTGAAACTCGAACATCGGCCAGACCTGCTTGCGTGTCAGACCTGCGAGTGATGAAACTTCCATAAATGATACTTCCTGTCCTAAGTTTGTGCTTACTTACAATTTAACACGCAGCGCAGAGGGTTGCGGCAGGGATCGCGTGGTATCAGCTTGGTTGCCGCAACTCGGCGTGAATGTTCACCATCAGGTCGGAGATATCCTTGTCGATCAGCCCTGATGTGGCGTCGTAAAGCGCGGACACGGTGATATAGAACTCGCGCTTGGTGATGGAGTCGGCCGCGAACGCCCGACTCCACTTGTCAATCTGTGCCGATGTTTTGCGGCTCAGTTCGGCGTTATGTGACGGCCAATCGTCTGAACCTTCGGCGCTCATAACAGACCACCTGTTCTCAAGTTAGCAAAGTGGGCAATCTGCTCACCCATGAGCCGATCAACCGCCTTACAGGTATCGATGTGAAACCGCTCGGCGGCGGCCAAACGCCCATTGCTGATTTGGTTATACAAAGCGCGGCCACAGTCATACGACGCCATACGCTTTTGCTCACGGATCAATGCCCGGCGGGCGCGATTTCTGCGGCTAATCGCAAACCGCTTTCTGATTAGAAAAAACCAGTTCATGCTGCTGGCTCCACGCGGTTCATGATGCTCCAATAGTGACCCATGAAGTAGTCGCGCGCCTGAGCGGGCAACATCATTTCAATCACATATGGCGCAGTGTTTGTGGTTTCGTGCAACATGCCTGCGGACCAATCCAGATCAGGATCACGCGGGATGATTGACTGATATTCGGCATTACAGACGGCCTCGTCAGCCAGCTTCACCTCTGGAGCACAAGGCCAAGGCAGGTCGAACGCGAAGGCAATCTCTTGCTCGTTCAGATCCTCGACCGCCTTGAATGGTGCCGCGAACGCTTCGGAGTATTTCAAAGGCCGGATCAGATCGCCATTGTAGGCTTCTGAGGCATCATGGAGCAGCGCCATCAAAGCCAGATCAGGGCGCTCCAGCACCTCTTCGACATACCGCGACACATAGACTGAATGCTCAGCCACGGAGTAGAAGATGAGGTCAGAGCGTGTTCGGTGTTGTGTGGCACCATTCCAGCGCGCACGGGTTGCAAGATGATGCGCGATCACCTCGATATCGATCTCCCGCGCCATTGGCGCGAAGGGATAGTATTTCTTGCCTGAACTGACGTGCATGTAGATATCTGCCAGTGGCCGATCGATGGTCTTATGCATAACTGCTCCTGATTAGACTTCGTTCAATGCTTACTTATAACAGAGCAGTGAACGGGTTGCGTCAGGGTGTGCGCGGCATCTGCATGCCGCACACATTGGCTTAGTTTATGTGCTTCGCCTTCTTGCGAAAATCATCGTGCCAATCCAGGCGTTCGACGATTGTCTCGCAGACGTAGTTGAACCGCACCGTGCGTGACTGCGAGACAATCGTCGCAAACGCCATCTCGGTCATTTCGTGCAGCGCACCGCGCATCACAAGATCAGTATGCCGCTGGTATGCGGGATTGACGGACGGGCGCTTCGGATCTGGCTCATAGTCAAGCAAAGGGCTCAACATGAACACCATATCGTAGCGCTCTTTGGTCAACACCTTGCAGTCGTTCACATACTTATTCGCCTCGCGCAGCATCTCCTGTGACACCTGCTCATGCGAATGCATCCCGATTTCACACATCAGATAGCCAATCATATCGATGGGCGTCCGGTCTGTGATCGATGGCGCCTTTACAGCGGCCAACAGTTTCGCGTGATCATCCAGTAGGTGCCGTTGCAGCTTGATCCGCTTATCAAGGGGCAAGTTTGCCACGGCTTCAACACCGTGACGCCGTGCGCTGTCTGTGATCGAGGTGATAACCATATTCAGGTTAAGCGCCTCGACCACATCTTGGGCCAGTGTTGTCTTCCCAGTGCCAGAGGCGCCGATCAATCCGTAGATCATGCGGCCACACTAACCCCTGTAGACCCAAAGCCACCCTGGCCGCGACCTGTTTCACCCAGTTCGCTTTGGGTCCATTCCAGCTTCGGCTGTGAGACCGGCGCAATAACCATCTGGGCGATACGATCGCCTGTTTTCACAATGGCATCAGAGTTGCCAAGGTTCACAAGCAGAACGCCAATCTCGCCGCGATAGTCGGAGTCAACAGTTCCCGGCGCGTTCAGCACGGTCAGCCCTTGTTTCAGAGCAAGGCCGGAACGTGGTCGAATTTGCATTTCAAAACCTTCGGGGATCTCTACAGCAAAGCCGCAAGGAATGATTGCGCGCGCCATAACAGGGATACGCACGAAGTCGCAGTTGTCCATGACCGCATAAAGATCAGCGCCAGCGGCGCCTTTCGTCATGTATTCGGGCAAATGCGCGTCGCTATGGGTCTTCTTGAAAAGAACAGTGATAGGATTAGTCATGATCGGGCTTTCTAAGCGGCGATGCCAAGGGCATCTAGAATAAGTTGTTCGAAAAGGTCACAGACATGGTCGACGCCGGCCTGTGTTGCGGCTTCATCAGTGAGGTAGGGACCAAGCACCTCAAGTTCGCTTGATCCCTCATTAACGTGGCAATAAAACTTGCCATCGTCGGCAGAGCGGAAAGTCTCTGCCGACAGGTTGGGCTCTCTTCGTGCTTTACCCATAGACAGCCTCGTTCGGCACGAGTTTGCGGTGCTGAACCCAACCGCGCAGTGATCCGTGCAGTTTGGGATTGTCCCAGTCGTAAGAATTGCTAACCTCGGTGACGAAACCTGCGTCGTCAGTTTTGGTCACACGGTAAATCGACATTCTGTCCGGCGACGCCTGATGCTCAAGCGGGCTTGCATGAACTGCACTTGAGCCTACCAGCATGTCGTAGCGCTCTATTTCAGCCTCATAGGACGCGTTGCCGTCGAAGGGTGCGTATGAGATACGCGCACAACGGGCAGCACTGATCTTGCGCAGCACAGCAACAGCGGCCGGACCATGCTTCGATATCGCCCACTTGAAATCGTTATTGGTGATGTAGGGTAGGTGCCATTGATCAGGGCCGAGGAAGTCAGGTTCAACTGCATCAATCGCCTGCTTCACTATGCGCGCCAGATCGCCGAAGTGTGGCTCTGCATCGGCATGATCGCGCAGATGGAAGAAGTTGTTCCAGTCTGTTGCGGTGATCAGCGTGTCGATGAAGGAGAAGGGCTCAAGAATGCGGTTGCACAATTGCTTGTGATAGCCTGCGTTTGAATAGGCTTGAGCGTGATCCGCGGCAGAGTTTGCAGCCTGCACCCATCCCTCTTCGCGCGTCAGTATGATTTGGTCATTGTCGTTTCCGGTATGCAGAAAATTCTCAATATGGTTTGAGCATTCCTCGGACGCCTGCATGCCCTTCTGGTTCTTACCCCAGTGCCACGGCACAAACGGCGTATCGCGCACTTCGGCGATCATCTTAGCGACCGGCACAGCGCGCGAGGAGCGTGCGTTACGGTTGAACACACGGTGGGTCATGATTTCACCATGCAGCGCGCGCCAGTAACGGAGCCGGACAGTGTAGATCGGAGGGGAGTTTTCAGAGACAGAGGCGAGAATTACCTCGGCCTCGAAGCTGTTGAAGCGGAACACTTTATCCCACTCAACTGCCGGATTTGTCATTGCGTTCATGATGGGGCTTTCTGTGCTGTTTGTTTCGGAAGCGACTTGCCGTAATCAGCGGTGATCGCGCGCGTTGAGAGTTCCCCACCAACAAAGGCGGGGCATTGGGTTTGAGACATCACGGTGAGGTAAACTTTACCGCTGCGTATGATCTCGTTCATTTCCGCTGGCCCAATCTCCCAGCAGGAGGTTATGAAGTGGTCCGTTTTCATGACCATCAGATCGTTGACGCGATCCTCATCGTCTTTAGGGGCCTTGTAGCGGACGTTTGCGCCTACAAAATTGATCGCATTAGCCATTGCGTTCCTCGAAATAATCAGTTGCTACTTACTTTATAGCAAAAACTGAACGGGTTGCGTGAGAAGACAGTGGCAGGACAGAGTGTTGGAGATATTTATCCAGCTCCGTGAAGCCGCCGATGTGGTTGCCGTTGTGCCAAATCTGCGGAACCTTGGTGAAGCCAGCCGCCTTGAAGCCGCTCCGCTTTTCAGGCGTATCGAGCGGTGTTGCGCGAAACTCCAAACCCTTCTCGGTCAAAAGCGCTTTGGCTTTGTCACACCACGGGCAATTGCC
>Ga0070747_1000052_pt1 | contig 49772 bp, 34 predicted proteins | sample VirMetDEL_Mar_31_FD_77321 | JGI IMG/M metagenome (GOLD analysis project Ga0070747, IMG submission 77321) | Aqueous microbial communities from the Delaware River and Bay under freshwater to marine salinity gradient to study organic matter... | ecosystem: Environmental > Aquatic > Marine > Coastal... | reverse complement strand
CGATATAGAAGATGAACTTAAAGATTTCGTGCAAAACGGTTTTAAACCAGGGTTTCAAGTTGGTTTACCTAATTTTGATAAAATATTTAGTACATATACCGGTCAGTTTATTACTGTTACTGGTATTCCGTCTTCTGGAAAATCGGATTTTGTCGACCAGATGGTGGTTGGCTACAATAATAACTATGGATGGAAAACTGCATTTGCGTCTCCAGAGAACCACCCAACGTATCTCCATGCTCATAAGTTGATGCGTAAGACATGGCAAGATATGCCATTACCTAGCGATATCGGTGGTAACAAATGGAACAGCGTAGCTGATCATGTTAATGATAACTACTTCTTTATTGATATGGACAGGTATACTCTTGAATCTGTATTACGCAAAGGAGCTGAGCTTGTAAAACGTAAAGGTATTAAATGCCTTGTAATCGATCCTTTTAACAAGGTTAGAGATGTTGACTGCAAGACAGAGGATGTTAACCGATACACAATGGAGTATTTAACAAAGATAGAAATCTTTGCTAAGAAGTATGACGTGCTAGTGTTTATCGTAGCTCACCCTACTAAAATGTACAAAGGTCAAGACGGAAAGATTGAAGAACCTACAATGTACAACATTAAAGGTGGTGGCGAATGGTATGATGCTAGTTATCACGGTCTACTTGTACACCGCGACTACGAGGCTAAGACAGTTAAGTGCAAGGTTCTTAAAGTTAAGTTTCAAAACCTAGGTGAAAACGGCGCTGAGTCACATTTTAAATGGGAACCTCGATCAGGCAGTTTTATACCTGAGATAACTGAAGGAGTCGAAGATGAAGCTATGCCATGGGAAAGTTAAGTAAGTACACGCGACCTCATATACCTTACAAACCCAGTAAAGGCGGTAGAAGCTGTGGATATCTGTCGCACACGCCAGAAGACATAAAAAGAGTCGCTTGGTGCATGGATAACGGAATATCTATAGCTATAATGCCTAACTGGGATACAGGTAATAAATGGCTGGTGTCTATAACAACACGAGGTGTTACAAACACTGACCCTTTGAATTACTCTGATGAGAATGCTTTAAGAAAAATGTACGAATATTATAAATACTATTATGACAAATACAATGAAAACTAGATTTTACAACGCGGACTCAGCTTTTAGTTATTTTCTAAATGAAATCAGATGTAACGGCGTAGAGTTTGGTGATACCAAAGCTTTGTTTAACGTAGGTTTTACGATGGAGCATCCTACTGATATGGTAATACTAAACGTAGAGCGTGACTGGAATAGAGAGTACGCTGATGCTGAATGGAAATGGTATTTATCAGGCGATCGTAACATAAGTAAGCTAGGCGACCTCTACGGTAAAATACCTCCTATATGGAAACGTATGGCAGATGAAGACGGTAACGTTAATTCTAACTACGGTTGGCAATGGAAGAGAAACGAACAGCTAGACAATGTTATAGCTATGCTTGAATCAAACCCTGACACCCGACAAGCTGCCATTAGTATATATGATGCTAAAGAAATAAACGATGGGCATTATCAAAATGATACACCATGTACTTACGCTGTGCAGTTCACAATACTTAACAACAAGCTAAACATGGCTGTAGTTATGAGATCAAACGATTTATGGTTTGGCTTCTGTAACGATCAGTATTGTTTTGCTAGCTTGCAAATGTTGGTTGCGTATGAACTCGGTATTCAATGTGGCGAGTATTACCATTATGCGCATAATTTACACTTATATAATAATAAACTATGATGTACTGCATATACCACATACCAGGTAAAAAAATTGGTGTGACAAACGACATACAAAACAGAGTCGTACAACAACAGGGTTACTCTGAAGACGAGTTTGAGATATTAGAGATGTCTGAGGACATTAGTTATATCTCTAATAGAGAGATTGAGCTACAAAAATTATTTGGCTACAGGGTAGACCAAAAACTGTATAAAGATTTAAAACCAAAAAATAAAGAATTAAACCATATGAAAATAAACATAACAGAACAAACAACAACTTTTCCTTGCCCGGTAAATAAGCTTAAAGGTAGGCTAATGGACGAACTAGGGATGAGCTGGGATACAGAGCACGGTAGATGCTGCATTGACCCTGATTCAATACGGTGGATCATGAGTAATGTTAAACCATCTATGTACAATATTGAAAGGTGCTACGTGTATAACAAGGCGTTTGCTAGGTACTTTGACAACAATGGTTGCTGTAAAACTAATACTGGCGCATTAAATATGAGTGGTCATGGAGGTCTAAACCTCAATGTTGGATCTTTAAACCGTTTTGATTTGATTAGAACATGGGCAGACGAAAGAGGTCTGTATGACAAAGGTGATACAATAACTCAATATCTAAAGCTTATGGAAGAAGCTGGAGAGCTTGGTAGAGCAATACTTAAAAATGATCAACCTGAAGTTGTAGATGCTATAGGCGATATGGTTGTTGTGCTAACTAATTTATCTGAATTAGCTGGTTACAAGATTGAGCATTGTATTGATCAAGCTTACAACGTGATCAGTAAGCGTACAGGTAAGATGGTTAACGGAACATTTGTAAAAGACACACTATGAGCGATAGAGAAATAATGAACGCAAAGTCATCTGATAACACTAAAACTATACGCTTTCGCGATCCTGTTGTAGAACGCGTAGTAGATAAGTTTGTAGAAAGATCTGATTTAGGTTTTAAAAAATATGGTAGAACTCTACACGGTGAAAGAACTGGAGGTCATAAAGACTTAGCTGGTTATCTTAACGATGTGCAAGAAGAGCTTATGGATGCGATATTGTATATCCAAGCTGCTAGAGAAGAGTTGTCTGATAATGATGACAACTACTGCGCGCCAATTTAAAACTATGGGTAGAAAAACAACTCAGAAAACTAAGAGTAGAAAACGAGGTCCAGTAAGGTCTAAGAAGGTGGTGTATGACGGCATCACCTTCGCCTCTGGCCTTGAGAGATATATGTGGCAGGCTATGAAAAAATCTAAGATCAAAGCTACATACGAAAGCGAAAGCTTTATACTACAAGAAGGTTTTATGTGCGATCTGTTGTGCTACGAAAGACAAGGCAACGGTAAAGGTGACATGGTAAACCGAGGACAAAAGAAAATACTACCTATAAAATACACCCCTGATTTTTTTGGTGATGGTTTTATAATAGAGACAAAAGGTCGAGCTAACGAGAGTTTTCCTATGAGATGGAAAATGTTTAAAAAACTTATTAACTCTGAGCGACCACATGTAACTTTATATAAACCTCAAAATCAAAAGGAATGTGATAAGGTAGTTGAATTAATATTAAATAAAAGAAAATGCAAAAATGGGAATTAAGCTTTGGGTTTTACCCAGGTATATTAATAGGTTTCAGAACCTATGAACAAGAGGATAGGAATAGCCATGTGTTTTACCTACCTTTTATGGATATGTGTTTAACAATTTTAAAAAATATAAATGAGTCAGATTGATAAGGATATACTCTCGGATATAACAGTGCATATGAAATATGCTAAGTATATACCAGAGCTAAATAGAAGAGAGACGTGGAAAGAATTAGTCACGCGAAACGAGGAGATGCATATTAAAAAATATCCCCAGTTAAAAGACGAAATAAACAAAGCGTATGAACTCGTATACAATAAAAAAGTTTTACCGTCAATGCGATCTTTACAGTTCAGCGGTAAGCCTATTGAGATATCTCCGAACCGGCTGTATAATTGTAGTTATCTACCCATTGATCATATTGACAGCTTCAGTGAGACTATGTTCTTACTGCTTTCAGGCTGCGGGGTGGGTTATTCTGTCCAACAACATCACGTTAGAAAACTACCTCACGTCACTAAACCCTTTGACAAAAGATACAGAAGGTTTGTAATAGGTGACTCTATAGAAGGTTGGGCTGATGCTGTTAAAGTTCTTATGGAGTCTTATCTTGGTGGTAGGAAGAAGTCAGCTGTAAAGTTTGATTACTCAGACATACGACCTAAAGGCGCTAGGCTTGTAACATCAGGTGGTAAAGCACCTGGTCCTCAGCCTCTTAAAGAATGTTTAATTAAAGTTCAAGGTATATTAGATGACAAGAATGACGGAGATAATCTTACGTCCCTTAACGTACACGATATCGTTTGCCACATTGCTGATGCTGTCCTTGCTGGGGGTATCCGGCGCGCTGCCCTTATATCATTATTTAGCGCATACGATGAGGAGATGATCTCGTGTAAGTCTGGAGACTGGTGGGAGTTAAACCCGCAGCGAGGTAGATCAAATAATTCAGCTGTTCTTATGAGGCATAAAATAACTAAAAAGTTTTTTGTGGACTTGTGGAAACGCGTTGAAGCCTCAGGTGCTGGTGAACCAGGTATATACTTTAATAATGATAAAGACTGGGGAACTAATCCATGTTGCGAGATAGCTCTTCGCCCGTATCAGTTCTGCAACCTATGTGAAGTTAATGTATCAGATATAGAATCACAAAGTGATTACGAAGATAGAGTTAGAGTAGCATCTTTTATAGGTACATTACAAGCTGGATATACTGACTTCCATTACTTAAGAGAGATATGGAAGGAAACAACAGAGCGAGATGCTTTGATAGGTGTATCTATGACAGGTATAGGTAGTGGAACTGTTTTGAATTATGATATGGCTATTGGAGCTGAAATCGTTAAAAACGAAAACGCTAGAGTAGCCAAGATTATTGGTGTTAAAAAAGCTGCGCGTACAACATGTGTTAAACCTGCAGGGACGACATCTCTGGTATTAGGAACATCTTCGGGTATACACGCATGGCATCACAAACAATACATCCGTAGATTGCGCGTAGGGAAGAACGAGGCTATATATGGGTACTTAAAGGCTAACCACCCTGAAATCGTCGAAGACGATTACTTCAGAGCACACGACACGGCTGTGATAAGTATACCACAACAGGCTCCAAAAGGTTCTATTCTAAGAACTGAATCTCCTATGGACTTACTAGAAAGAGTTAAAAAGGTTGCTACAGAATGGGTTAGCAACGGGCACAGGAAAGGTTCTAACTCTCATAATGTTTCAGCTACAATATCTATCAAAGATGATATGTGGGATGAGGTAGGTGAGTGGATGTGGAAAAACAAAGATCACTATAACGGTCTATCTGTTTTGCCTCACAATGGAGGCACGTATAAACAAGCTCCGTTTGAGGATATCACCAAGGTTAAATACGAAGAGTTATTGAAGTCTCTAAACGAGATAGATCTAACTAAGGTTATAGAGCTAGATGATAACACTGATCTTTCTGGGGAGCTTGCTTGCGCAGGCGGTTCATGTGAGGTTACATAACCGAAACCACTGAAAACAAAGAAGGGGATAGCCATGGTGGTTATCCCCTTTTTTTTTATAGTGTCGTGTTACTCTAGTATAACACTGTTATTGTATCTACATGTTTTTTAGTTACGCTACCACAGATGCTATAAATACTTCTACTTTACAGTCTTCACTCAGTGGGTCTACTATAATAGACTCTAAGTTAACTAAACTTGATTTAGCCACTATAGGTGTTGCAGCGGCTGAGTTAACAACGATGCCGTCGCTTGGCGAACCCATGATAAAGCTTTTTCCAGCTTCAAGCAATATCGCGCCTTGATCAGCTGCCGCAGAGTCGTCTTCGGCTGTGTCTATTTGTAAATCTAATATAACAGAGTTTGAAGACTCTAAATTAGTTATTCTAATATACCTGACGTTTTCAACATCAAGAGAAGAGTCTGATGCTCCAGTAGTTGCATGAAAATTTGCTACTGTAACAGGTATGTCGTCTTTACACGTTATCACTCTGTGGTAAATATCGTCCACACCTGCTATTTCTAAAGAGTTTGAAAGCGCCAGGTCGTTTGACACGCCATTGTAATCTGGCAGTGATTCTGTTATTGTTACCGTTAATGTTGCCATTTTTTTATATTACTTTGTATTTTGTTTTACCATTTTCTTTGTAAGCCTCTAAGCATCTGTGACGGTTTTTATCCTCGGTTACGTAGCTTACGTGTACCCAAGCCGGGTTTTTGTCATCCCCAAACTCCCATATTAATTGATCGTAGTCAAGATGATATCTTATGTATTTAAACATCTCTGCGTTTAGGTTTGTAAACCTACCTCCGAAAGTGTCATCAATATCCATAGCTAAACCTTTACAGTGCTGTGATGTTTTACTGCCTCCAACAGCAACATTTAACTCAGGTGATCTATAGAAACTGTTAACTTTAATTGGTCCTCCAACCCATTCTCTTAAAGGTTCAAAAACTTTTTTAGCTATAAGCTTCATGTTTTCAATTTGCTCTACGTCTGGTATATTTTCTATACCTCTACGCAATGCAGTATTACTTCGAGTAGCTTCTCTGTAGCTTATGTGTTTGCTTATGTTATCCATTATTTTATAATTATTGATAAAGGCGTTGATGCGCTTAAACTCCCAGCTGTTGTAGTTAAAATTAATCCCAGCACGCTGTTATCAAAAGACATATCGTCATCTAACACTAAAGTCACGTTGCTTGGTATTGCTGTTTTTATTATATAAGTATTTCGCCCAATTGAATCTTGCAAAAAAAGGTCTACAATTATCTCAAGCGAACTCGTGTTAGCTAGACTTATAGACCTAACGTTGCCAGACTCTCCGTATATAGGTATAAGCGTGGTTGTACCCGCTTCTGTTATATTAAATAATCCTTTTTCCATGCTATTATACTGTGATTACTTTTGCTACGTTTGCTGTTGCCACGGTGTTAATTTTGACTATATTAGAACTACCTACGGTGTTTACATCATGCCCGTATCCAGCTAATTTAATCGATAAGTAGGGGTCTTTACCTGTCCCGCCGGCTCCACTTGAGTCGTCGGAATAGTAACCACCACAGTTAAACGTGCCGTTTGAGGAAGGAGCAAGATTTCGAGCGTCATAACTATAGTCTGTCATAACTATAGTTATAGCGTTCTCGCTTTCTATATCATCTCTGAGATCACTGGTACCAGTTAGCGAATTGTACCCGCTAGTACTCCAATCACCGCCACCGGAATTTATCTCCGTATACTGTGTAACGTTACCAAACATTTGGTTACCCGCTGAGAAGCCTGGCATTTCATCAAATTGGAAGATTGATAAGCTACCTATGTAGTTGAGTCCTTTTACACCCCAAATACTACCATCATTACCACTGTAGCCGTATATCTTTAGTTCTACTTCCGCTACCGCACTAGTAATACTAGACACGTCAAAAGTAAGGAAACTTCGGTGCACTCTATATGTGGTACCTCCAGTTCTTGCAGCAAAACGTTGCACACTCGCGAAAAGACTTGATCTCGTCGCGCTATCCGAGGCGCTAGACCCACTAGTAGGATCTCTAGCTCCAGCCCAAGTCGGCGATATGAGGCTTTGGACTTTACCATCACCAGTACCAGAATATATATCAGGCATTAAACTTCATTTTAGGCAGGTGGTATATATTGTTAGTAAAATATATATTATCTACGGGTTTAACGTTTAAAAGTTGATATGTGGTTCCTTCCATGTAGAAGATGTCATCTGTATCTGTAAAATTATTCCACCAAGTAACTCTCGCTCCTGGTTTAGCTAAACTAGGTAGTGTGTTAGTAAATGCATCTACATTATCATCTGCCCATGTATCATAGAATATTCCATCATAAGTGGATAGAGAATCTTTTACGTCATACCAGTCTCCTTCTACTATAGTTACATTAGGTTTGTCTTCAGCCCAAGCTTTAGCTTTCTCTATCATCTGAGGATGATTCTCTACTATAGTATGAGATGTTATAGAGTTAGCCTGTATATACCCCGCGGATATTCCCATACCAAATCCTATCTCTAATATATCTCCTCCGCCTTCGCATATGTAATCTGCCGAAGCCTTCATTATAGAATCCTCCCAAGACATCATAACCTGAAACTCGGTGTCTTGCTCTACATAATAAACCTTATCAGATTCAAATGTCAATGTTTGATCTACGTACTTCATTATGCGCTTACTTCTACGAACGTGTTGTCCGGGTTAAACCAAATCTCTCCGTTAGTGGCGTGTAAACAATAACCTATTATTCTAACAACCTGGTTATCACCTTCAGGCGCGGCCATATTGGCGTGACCTGTGGCGTCTTCAGATAAGAATAAAGGCATGCCCACAGCTTCCGTTCCATCTATATCTGCAATTGTCACCATGCCTCTTAACAGAACCCCATTCACATCAGGGTCTGTACCTAAGGCAACACCTAATAAACCATCACACTTAGTAACATCAGTAGCATCAGCCGCTTCCCATGTGCCATCTGACTTATAGTGAACTATCTCTCCTAAAACAGTGCTACCACTACCAATATAGACTATATCACCACCTGAGTTAGTTCCTGCGGTGTTGCTACCCGTCGGCGAAAACTTTCTCTTGCACTCCGTAATTTTATTTGTCACCGCTAAGTTTCCAGCTATTGTAGATGTGGAGCTAGTTGTGTTACCTATAGTAACGTCTACTTGCGCAGCGACGCTACCACTAGCCGATATAGTTAAACCATTAGGGTAATTACTTCCATTCCTTACGTTTAAAACCATTTTACCTAACTCGGTTGTATTAGTGTTAGATACTATTTCTCCTTCAATAGAACAAAACGACTCCGACAAATCACCCGAGTCTCGTCCCTTCCAGTTAACTGCACCTAGTTTTTCCCCAGCTTCTGAAGATGAATTTTTGAAAAATGTCATCGAAGGATATCCGGCAGCATCGGTGCTTGTGGACTCTAAGACCATTAAAGGCTTATTGCTTAAGTCACTACTGGTTATGTTAAACTCTCCGTCTGTTTCACAGTTTATATTACCAGCCGAGTCTAGTGTCATATCACCCCCTGATGCTATTTCGTAAGCGCCACCTGTGGTTAACGTCATCGCACCTGCGGTGGTCATGTTGTCACCATCAATATCTAAATCTCCAGCTATAGTAGTCATTGAAGCTGCGTTCTGACCAATGTAAACATCAATAACACCATGGGTTGATGCGCCGGTTCCTTTTATAACATTATAAGAGTTGGCTCCACTTGCAGCCAGCATCATTATCTCCCCACGCTCTGAATCAGCTATCGTTCCGTCGTAACCTTCACTAGCTGAACTAGTCGCTTGGCATCGAACACTTCCGTAAGTTGCGTCGGTACCGCCGTTATCTTTTCCTAAAAATTCAATAGTACCCATGTCCTCACCAGAACTACCCGTACTGTTTTTGTAAAACCGCAAAAGAGGTTCATTACCCGTTGTTGAGTTAGTTGACTCAATGGTAACTATTGGTTGATACGCTCCACCACCATCTGCGTTTGTTATTGTAAGAGTTGGCGCTTCTATATCTACGTCGCTAAGAAATTTTGGCATTATATTAAATTAAATTAAATTATTGTTACCCAACATGAGTAAGTAGAGCCACATAAGCCCCGTTCACTGCAGCTGTAGCAAAAGTGACTACCATAGTGTTGTCATCTGTTCTTGTTACGTCAGCAAAAACGGTATCGTAATTACTGCTATTTACTAAAATCTCTGCTTTAATCAGTCTTCCGGCTGGGAACCCGTGTAGGATAGTAAAAGTAAGCGAGTCTGTATCCCCATCAACCGCTGCCGTGACCCCATCTGTATCGTGGTCTAAAACAAATGACTTAGCTAGAGGAACATTAAACCCTTGGACCTTAATAACACCAGCTGATGATCTAGCTACAGTGGTATCATTCGCGTGACCTAGCTCTATAACTCCTGTCGTTGTTATCTTGTCTATAAATGCATCTTTCCAGTAAAGGCTAGAAGTACCTAGATCAACGTCACTATCAGTGGTCGGCTTAAATACTCCATCTGCCAGCATGATCTGCTCTGTAGAACCAATCTTAAGAGAGATACCTGTATCCGCCACAGCCTCTAGATATCCATCAGCGTCTGAATTTATATATACCCCAGAATCTCTAAACTCCAACTTCTTATCTGTCGCAAGCTGCATACCTCCATTCGAGATCTGTTGCGCGGTAGTCGTTAATACTCCAGTAACTAAAGCAGTTCCAGAGACGTCTAAGGCACCGTTTAAATCAACCGTGGCTGCCACAATTTGAACTTCATTGTCTGCCACAATATCTAGTTGACCATCCGCAGAAGAGTTTATATAAATAGCACCATCTCTAAATTGTGCTTTTTTGTCCGTAGTAAGGGATATACCTCCGTTTGATACCTGGGCGGCTGTAGTCGTTAATACCCCAGTGACTAAAGCGGTACCAGATACATCTAAGGCACCATTTAGGTCAACCGTAGTAGCGTTTAGCTCTATTTCATTGTCAGAAACTAAGTCTAAAACACCATCCGCTGATTGGTGGATATACGTATCTGTATCTCCAAAATGCAGTTTCATCGCACTGTTAAGCGTTATCCCCGCATCAGCCACGTGGGTAAGAGTTACATCTTGGTCACTACCAAGCTTAATAACACCACCATCTCCAAGAAATAGATCGCCCCACTCTTTATCTGCGGTTCCAAGAGTAGCTGTATTAGCATTTGTGGGAACTATAGAGGTTGTAACCGTTGGACTTGTAAGCACGGGAGTCGTCAACGTTTTATTGGTCAACGTCTTAGTTGTCGCAGAAAAGTATGTGTCAAGAGTATCGACGTCAGTGTGAGCCATTGACCCACCATGGTTCATATGAATACCATGACCAGCTGATACTGCGGTTGATCCAATCGAAGAACCACCGTCAAGTAAAGCAAACTCTGTCGCTGTCACAGCGGCCGAAGTAGCTGTAGCGGCATCTGCTAGTGCAGCTATGAAGTAGTTACCAGCTGCTATAGCTGGAAGAGAGAATGTTGTATCCGCTATTGGTTCAACAACTTTAAGTATTGTTTCGTGAGCGTTGTCATTTGCACCTTCAAATTGCAATACAGAAACAGTACTCTCTATAATCGTTGTATTCTCAGTTGTTGTTGTTCCCGCAACTGTTAAGTTTCCAGCAATCGCAACGTCTGAAGCAAAAGAAGCTTTTTGATCGCTGTCTAGCGTTAAAGCTATACCTTGAGCTGCGTCTGCGTCGGTAGTGTAAAACTCTAAAGCGGTGCCATTCTCCGTACCACTCCACGCGGCTTCAGCAGTAGCTTCGATGCGAGCTCCAGTAACCATAGTATCACCGTCGTCTTCAGCGGCTTGAAATTCAATAACACCTAACCTGTGTGTATCACCCAACGCAGCGGTGTCATTACTAGCTAGTATTAGTTTACCACCAGTGTCAGTGGCGCTAGCTGTATCATCAAGTATAGTTAGTACACCAGAGTTATTTGTTAAACCACCCGTAGCAGTTAAAGTACCTGTCACCGTTAAGTTATCATTAACAGTTGTTTCTGAAGTGGTATGACCAATGGAGATTGGTGCGCCGTTAACAGTACCCACTAATACACCATGGTCTGTATCACCAGTAAGAGTAATTCCACCTACATCTGAGAGTAGTTGAATTGACGCCGCTCCAGTACCTTGGTCTGAGTGTATCTTAATTGTTTCACTTGCACCTCCGTTTGCGCGTAGATACACAGCGTTAGCGGCGTTTTCCGTTGACGTTATATTTACAGACGATCCAGTTGCTATGATATCGATGTCCTCACCCGCAGCCGCGCCTGATGCCAGTATGTCAATACCACCAAGCGTGGACTCTAAAACAATAGCGTCTGAGGCACTCTCGGTAGATTTAAGCTTAACAGAAGAACCTGTTGCTTCGATAACGATATCTTCGCCTGCCGCGGCTGCGTCAGCAAGTATCTTAACACCTCCAATAGTTGAGTGGATTTTTATTGAATCCGAGGCGCTTTCGGTAGATTTTATATGTACTGAGCCTGACGCGTCTATGTTTATATCCTTAGCCGCTCCTCCTGTTGCATTTATATCTATACCACCTGCTGATGAAAGTTGTAAAGCATCTGCATCTGTTCCGTCCGCATCAATGATTAAAGAATCATTACCCGCAGCTAATGTGAGACCACCAGATGCCGCGTCTATTTTAATAGCGTCATCAGCTGTTCCTGAAGAGTTTATTATTGATATTTTCTCATTACCAGCTGTACCGTGTGGTGTGAGAACTATTTGTGTAGCACCAGAAGGCCCTATCTTTAACGTTTTCCCATCTATTAAGTTTGGCGCAATTAACATGTCACCAGCCGTGGCATCGATCTTCACAGCATCTGTACCTGTACCAGCCGCTGTGATTAGAATAGACGAATCATTTGCACCTATCTGCTGGATAGTTAAATCTTCACCAGCGGTTGACGATGTAATCGAAAGATTTACATCATTAGCACCGTCAATAGAAATTGTAGAAGCACTATCTATAGTTATAGCGCCGCTTGCGTCAATGTCTAGAGTACTAGAATCGATATCGATAGGTTTATCTGCGGCGGCTCCTATTGCAATGCTTGTAGCGGAATCTATTGTTAACGCACCGGAAGCGTCGATGTCTAAAGTACTAGAGTCAATATCAATAGGTTTATCTGCATTGGCCCCTATCGCTATACTTGTAGCGGAATCTATTGTCAGTGCACCAGAAGCGTCAATATCTAGAGTTTTGCTGGTTCCACCAACAGTTATATTCGCGTTGTCCGAGCTGTCTATAGAGAGAGTGCTAGCGTCTAAAGTAAAAGCACCTGAGTTAAGATCTAGTGCACCAGTAGTTGTTACATCAATCTCACTTGAGCCGCCTACTATTGACACGCCACTGTTACCGTCAAGTGTAAGTGTACCTCCAGTAGAGTCTACCACAAAGTTTCCAGCAGAAGCTAGGGTACCACCAGTACCGTTATCATGTGTTATCGTGACATCTTTACCAGCACCTAAACTTAAAACAGCTGCATCCGATATCAATATTAAATCATCACCTATTACAGCATCTAAAACTACAGATAAACCACCATCAGTTTGTAGTGAACCATCTGTTGTAGTGGTAGCGGCCGTAGTATCGTCTGTTTTTATAATACCAGACGCGGTTAAAGCGGCAGTAGCTGTAGTGCCTCCCGCAAAAGTCAGCGTGTTGGCGGAGTGCGTAAGCGTCATGTCGCCGTTGTCAAAGTTAACAACACCACCTGAAGCTAGGAATAAGTCAGACCACATAAGACTCGTGCTACCTAACGCCACGCCATCACTAGCCGTTGGTCGTAAAACACCTGCGACTAAATCTATTTGATCCGCGGCCCCAGCCCTAAATGTTATGATGTTATCCGTCGTGAAGTCTATAAGGTTATCCGCGTCACGACCTATTTTAAGAGCGGTGTCAAATATATGCTCGGTGTTATCCACCGCTGTGGCAAGACTTTCCCAAGCGCTACCAGTATATACTTTTATTTGGTTCGTGTTTCCGTCGTAAAATACTTGACCTGTATTTGGCGCGCTTGGATCGCTACCACTTATTACCTGGAGTACAGCATTCTGCAGTTCGTTTTTCTGCAGGTCTATATTAGTTAAAAATTTAGGCATTTTGTTTTCTTAGTTTAAATACGCTTTACCGGTGTTAGGACCTGTTGTAAAAGTTATAGTTAGTTTATTTTCGGTATTATACGTTATGTCACCTATTATAACGTCGTTAGCAGAGTTTATAACTGTTGCAGATGGAAATTTACCTAAATTGTGCTCGATAACCCAAGTTGCTGAAGAGCTGGCTTGAGTAAAAGTATACGTAGCTGGAGCTACTGCTGGGTCAATCCACCTTATCGAAGTGCCAGTTGTAGTTAAAATATCACCATCCTCCCCAGAAGACCCAGTTGAGTCAATGACTTTCTTTTTTACCTCAATATCTTCTCTAAACTCGCTTTTTAATTCAGCTACATTTTTCCCTTTCCAATTCTTTTTCTTCTTCTTCATAACTTAATAATTTTATTTATAAACACACGGTTGTTGTACGTTACCCGCGTGGTATACACGCCTGAGGTCCATAAGGACACATCTAGGGTGTTTGTATTTGTTTTTGATATAATAAGACGTCCCGCGAAATCAAACACGTCTAGATCAACGTTTTTATTTAGAGTCAATATCGTTGCAACTGGGTTAGGGTATAACACTAGGTTATTTTCCTCCATATTCTCTACGCTAGTAGAAGAGCAATAGTTAAATGTTTCTTGACAGGCGTTATCCCACTCCTCTTCACAGCAATATGGATCAGCTTGAATGACCCAAGCGAAACACATATCGTTGAGCCAATAACCATCTCCATACGGCTCACCTAAACCAGTGACACATCCTACCGCTTCGTAGAGACAGACTTCCGGATCAGGTATGTTAACCGTTGTATCATAGTTGTAAGCCTCAGGGTCCGCGCATCCTTCCACAGTTTCAATACACGAGCCATTTTCAGTGTTAGCCAACGGATCGTAATTAAAGGCATTACTATCAGTACAACCATAAGCGTAAGGAATACAACCACCGTTTTCTGTGTTAGCTTCTGAATCATAGTTATATTGTGTTGGGTCCATACAGCCAAATATAAACGGTTCGCAATCACCTACATCAGTTGCTAGAACATTATAATTAAATGCTGTTGGATCCATGCATCCAACTACTTCGAGTTCGTCACAAACACCATCATTGTCTACATCATTATTACAAGCATTATCACAATCATAATACTGCACAGAGAAAAAACAACCTTCATCTACATTAGCTTCATTATTATAATTACAAGCTAAATCATCCGTACAACCTACAACGGGTAATACGCAGTAGTCAGAACAAACAGGCGTACCATTATATATGTAAGGAAACTTTTTCAACGGATCAGTCCAAGGATTAGTACCGCTTTCTAACACTACTCCATTAGGACCTTCAACTCTAAACCCACACTGAGCCGCTGTTGTTTCAGCGTTGCCACCCGTAAAAAAGTAAACACTTATGTCTTCATTAGAGTTTAAGGTTAAGTTAAACTCCTCTTCATATCCATCATTAGGACCCATTTGATACGGGCCGTATAGATCGCTACCTTGTTTTAAACCTAACCAACTACCAAACCAACCGTCTGCTCCTCCGTCTGTGATCACCAGTGAGTAATCACACGATGCTTCAGTTTCTATAGTATTAGCGGTAGGGTTGTAGTTCAATGCTTCTTCTTGTGTACACCCTAAAACAACCTCAGTTAAGCAGCTATTGTCATCTATTAAAGCTTCTGGATTATACTCTAGGTAGTTTGAATCTGTACAGCCTTGAGGTATTATAGGTATGCAAGATGGGACTATATATGGTCCTGAAGATGCTGTGTCAAATAGCTCAACGCCACCTATAAAAAGTATGTCTTCACCGCATAAAGTTCTAACATCGAAGTAACCATCTATCCCTCCCCAACAAGTACCGCATAATCCGTCCCCGTAAGAATCGTATATGCTAGCCACTAAAGTATCACCTACTCCAACGCATACGTATGTTGGTGAAGTAACCCCTGTTGTAGTGTAACCCTCACCCGAAGCCACAACTTCTCCATTAGCTGTTATATCCCAGCTTGTTTCAGACGGGTAGCTATCAGGTGTAATTAAAGCTATAATATTTGCTTGGCCAGGTCCGCAAGGCATAGGCGGAAACACACACGGTGCTTGATCATTAGCCCATGGATTAAAGTTTAAAGCACCTACGTCCATACACCCAATTATAGGTGGCTCGCAATACGGAACTTCAAAAAATGTTGTAGTTGAAGGACCTGCAAACTCGTAATCGTATATTTCTAACCCACAAGAGTTAGTTAAAGAGTACCATCCAGGTCCAAAGTCACAGCATATACCATCTCCAAAAGAGTCGTATATAACAAAGTTATAACCTCCTGAGTTAAGAGGTACTACAACTTCTTGTAAAGAGTTACTAACGTAAGGAGGGCTAACCGCAACAATCTCTGATTCTTGATATATCTCCCAAGATGTTTCTCCTCCATAGTCATCTGTCTGTACAGATACTTTAACCCAACTATCTTGGCTAAAAATTGTTAATGGTAATAAGAATAATGCTAGTAAAAAACTTCTCATGTTAAAAATCGCTATAAATTATACCGTCTATTACACCCTGCACGTCCTTTCTAGTTGCAGCTATCTTAAAACTTATATCAGCTTGAAACCTCTCCACTTCTTTCCCGTTAAAAACTATAACGGTTGGTACAACCACAATACCGAAGTCTTTCTGCCATGTTCCCTCTCCTATATCAACGTTCATAACACTGCAGTCTGTAAGTTCAGCTAAATAACCCACGCCGTTAGACCCGTTCCAGTTAGCGTTAAACTGCACTACGCATATATCACTGTTGCAAGGGTTTTGCCCAAAAGCTATGTTCACAAAGAACGTAGCCGCTGAGAGTAAAGTAATTATTTTAGATACCATAATATTTTATTTTAGTTCATCGATTTTTCTTTCGATGTTCTTTAGATCGTCTTTAATCTCTATAACATCTTCTTGAGTGGTCATTATAGTTTGCCTAACCAGCTGATCCTTCATGTCAAACTCCATACGTGATATCTCTGGTGGCTGAGGCTCAGGTAGTTCCTTAGCTAAAGCTATGTCAGCTTGTAACGTAAAATACATACCTATTAAAGCAGCTAAACCCGCACCCGCTATTCCGATTGTTTTGAGGTCTAGTGTTACTTTAGTATCCTCACCTATTTGTTTTGCCATTTTATTTTAACTTACATTTTTACACAGTTGTCCACTGTCTTACCACCTTTCTTTTTTGTTCCTTGTAACTTGTAACCTTCCCAGCAAGCTTTACCATCTAGTCCTTTTTTCTTTTTCATAGGGCTATCTTCCATCTCATCGATGTGTTTATTTATTGTTTTAGCTTGTTTACCGTGGGCAACAACCGCTGAGTTAAGTTGTTTCACAACCTCTTTGAGGTTTTTGTATTTCATTTTAAATGCCATGGCTATTTATTTAACAGTTCCACCTACGTCTAGCTGCTCTACCTCTTTCACCGGTCCAACCTTTTGATCTTGCACAAAATGATTTTCTACGACCAGCTGCTTTACTACCTTTCTTAAGTTTAGAAGGAGGTGTAGTTACAGCGGTTTTTAATTTACTACCTGGGTTATTTCTTTTATACTCATTAACACCTTTTTGAGTCATACCCCCTCCAGCTGCGCCACCTGTTCCAGTTGGGTTAGCTTTGTTGAAGTTTTTACCTGGACCTATGGTTTTACGTGGGTCAGCTTTTTTAAAAGCACTTCCTATACCACCAGCCCTGCGCCTACCGCAAGATGTTACTGGAAAAGGGTTGTTTTTTTGAGTATAAGCCATATCTTAAAAGATTACATAGTTTACTCCACACTTAAAGTTGTACCACTCTCTATTCCAGTACTTATTGTACTTCCCTTCCAAGAATAATCCTAAGTGTTTGTTGTACCTGTATCCAAGTATTGCCCCGCCTGAGAAATCCACCCATTGGCCGCCAACAGAGTTGTGATACATAAACTCGTTACCGCTATCCACGTGGTATGGCATAACGTTTCCCCATGCGTGCAACCAAAAGTCATCTGTGTAGTGGTAGAAATCAAACCCAGCAACAACAGAGTGTTGTATCAATTTATTTAACTCACCGCGTTTTCTTTCAGCGTAGTCTGATATAACCTCAGGTATAACAACCGCCTCCCACACCTCAGTACTTGTAGCCACAAGCTCTCCTTCTGGTGAAAAGTACTCTGCGTTAGGCACGTCTACCGTGTATCCCTCCTGTAAAGCTAAGTATGTGTAGTGTATATCGTTGTTATCAAGCAACCACTCATCCAAAGGATTATAACCGTATGGCTCAGAAGCTCGTTGTGCTAAACCTAAGTTAAACGAAAACTTATCTCCAAGCTTTAACCTACTTCTTTGCGATGTTTCAAAGTAAGATATATCTGCAAAGCCGTCTTGTAGATACTCTCCTTTTACAATGTACTTATCCCCTACGTATCTTAGGAAATGGTTTTGATCAAGAAACTCTTGACCCATTTGTCTTTTGTATTTAACCTCAGCTAGAAACTCTAAGCCGTTGCGCTTACCTATATTAGCTCCGTCTGACCAAGACTCTTCAGTTCCGTCATAAAAAACATTAGCTCTATTTTCATAACCAAATCTAGCTATCTTGCGAATACCCATTGTTAGACTGTAGTCATAAGGAGTCTCTATGTCAGTAGAGCTTAGTCCATCACCTACAGACCATACTGTTTGATCAGCAACAGAGTTACCTCCGTTTACAGCTGAATAAAAAGTAGCAAACTTAAAAGCCTTCTTAAACCCTTGAGCGTGAACAAAGCTACATGATAATAGCAGAGTAATTAATAAAGTTAGTCGTGATAATAGCATTTTCCAGATTGATTTGTTGTTTTTATTTTACATCTTTTACCGTCACTTTTAACGTGAGAACACTGCTTCTTCTCACCATCCGCGCGTTGTTCTACTTCTTGGTGTATAGTGCAACGCGTGCCACCGTCAACTGCTTTTACTTTACATCTAACACCTGAGTTGTTAACAGCGGTGCAGGTAACGTCTTCTTTACCATCAGCTCTTTCTTGAGCTTGATCTTCTATAAAACCTTGTTCTATAACAGCATTTTCAGCCGCTCTTTCTTCCTCTCTTTCAAGCCTTCTCTCTTCTCTTCTAACCTCAGCTGCTTCAGATTTAATCTCTTTAACTTCACCTCTCGCGGTAATGACGTCTTGATTTTTAATACCAAAATTCCATTTATTCCAACCTAAAGCCATAGCCACTCTCTTCCATGTTTCGTTATCTGAATCCATAGCGGCTTTAATGTTTTCCATCTTGCTATACAACCTACTTAAAGGTATGTTTGTTGTTGACTCGACAGCAGCAAAGGTAGCGTCGTACACAGGGTTGTTGATATTTGTTTTAGACATATGGCTTATAACATCTCTGTTAAACTCCCACGTTTGAGCTGCGCCATACAATTTTCTTGCTTTAATACCTATTGGTGGTGATATATTTAACGCCTCTATAATTGTGTAAGCATGATCAGCTTCTGTCATAAACTCATCATCGGTAGACTTTTTGTCTTCCTTCATGAATCTAAGTATAGTGTTTTTTAATGTTGCTACTACAGCTCCTCCAACCCCTGAACCTCTAAGCAAACTATCCATCATACCGTTTATCAACCTTTGTTGTTTCTCGTCTGTTATTTTATCTTCTTCGTCATCACCAAATAATGAAGCAAATAAAGCTCCCTGAAGACCATAGAATATGGCGCTTTGTACAGTGCTGTAGTATATAATTCTTGATATATTAGCCTTAGCATCACCTCTACCGTTAATTAAATCTAGCGAAGCCTTCTTCATTAACCTATTCATCTGCATAGGTGTATTCTGAAACGCTAAAATAAACTTACCAACACCGCTGGCTTGTTGTTGAGAAACTCTATCCTCTCTTGATGACTGTTGTGTTTCTTCTGCTAACTCCATCATATCCTCAAACGCTTTTGACTCGGCTTCAGTTTGGCTCATACCATCTTTTAGATATGTTTTTATTCTGTTTCTGTAAAACGTAGCGCCACCTGTTGCAATAGCAAAGCTATCCGCTATTTTAGTAGGTGTGAAACCAAGTTTCAAAAGATAAGCCGTTGCGGATTTGAACGGATTTTTAGAACCTTTAAGGTCTTCCAGTAATTCATTAGCGTTTACGTCTGTTTGAAGACCGCCTCTACGAGCTTTCATAAACGGAGAGTTGAATATCATAGCTACATCACCCCAGTATTGCTTTTGATTAACAATGGCCTTACCTGCTTCAAGTGGATTATTGTCGCTCCAGTTAACAAAGTTAACAGCCGATGTTAGCTGCAGTACGGATGAACGAGTGTTAAAGAACATAGTGGTACCAACCGCACCGCTTGTTACCCATTGGTTCAAAGCATTTACTATTCTACCTGAATTCCTAGATCTATTTCCACCGTGCTCCATGCGGTATAACGAGTCTTCTAAAGCTTCTCTAAAGTTATTACCGTATATCGCTTGAATTTTATTAAGATTTTTTTCAGAAAATATAACATCACTCTTGCTTAAAAAATCACTAAGGGCTACAGATCTTGAGTCTCGCATCTGTTCGTTAATATCAGATGATATATTACCAATCAACCAAGATGAATCAATAACAAAGTCTACACCTAGCTTGTTCGATGTGTTTAAAATAGATTCAGAAAAAGCTTCTAACTCTACATCCGCTGCTACCGCATCTACTAAAATCTTTTGGTCTGTCCTGCTTAAACCAGGTATATCTATACCAGCTTTAGACCAATTGTATACCCTTACCGCATGCTCATTAGTAAAATCAGTGCCTGCGATTTTTTTCTTTAGCTTTCCGTTAATACCAGGTATAGCTTTTCTAGCTTCTCTAATCTCTCTGGTAGTTTCCTGCATAACAGAGTTGTAACGCCTAATGCCTCTAGAAAACGGATCAAAAAGATTTTCTTTAAAGAAAGCGTGGTGCTTGTTACCTATTTCACCTTTACCCATAAACGAATAAAGAAGCCCAGCAAAATCTTCTGCTGATGGAGGTATAAAGAACTTAAACTTACCTTTGTTTTTACCTCTTTGCTGAGCTTTTACAGCAGAAAACTCTTTCCTTCTGTCTACACCCTTTGTTTCCTCTAACACAATGTTAAAATCTTCATCTAAATCAAGTTGACCCTCGCTTAGCACTTGCTCCATCGTAGCGTTAGCTCTTTCGCTAAACTTAACTTTAGCTTGCTCAACTTTACCTTTAATGTCAAACTCGTCATACACTTGCTGAACAGCATCTACGTTTTGAATCGCATCGTCGGCAAAATAGATGTCATTGTATCCTTCCGCAAACTTATTTAGTATCCACCTAGCTTTAGCTGAACCTTCTGATTTACCTAAACCTGTTATATTCTTAAGAGGTATATCCAGTCCTACTGCATCTAAAAATTCTTTTATAGCTGGAGCAGCTTCAGGAGATCTAGCTGTAAGTATGTACGTATCCTCTGTTCCAAACTTTTTTGATCTTTCTAAAGCCTTGTCAAATAAAGGACCTGGTTTACCACCTACAACTTTATTAAATTCAGAAAAGTCAAAAACATAACCTTCAGCTTTAAGTCTAGCTCCGTCTGTAGCAAACTCTTCAGCTGTTAACTTACCGGGAACACCATCTGGAGATGTTGTTATAACTTCAGAAGACGTCATAGCAAGAGTGTCATCAAAGTCCCAAGCGCTCATACCTTTTGTTTCTCCTCGCTCGCTATTTTTAGCTGTTGCTCGTCGTGCGTCATTAATAGTATTTTGCACTTCAACATCAGTAGCTCCCTTTGTTATAGCCCCTAAGTTTTCAGTCACATTGTTCAATGATTTAGAGTCACCTTTTCTTATAGCATCTAATCTATTTAAAGATTCTTGAATACGAGCTTTGCTAGCTAATTCAGCTCTTACAAACTCAGAATATTGCAAATCACCTGTAGATGTTTTAAAGCTATCCACGTCTATATCTGGATTACCTTGTATTGCTACCATACGGTACATATCAGCTGGACTTGTTGAACCAGACGCATCGTCTTGAAGTCTACTATATATCTCAGTGCCTAAAGATTGAGAAAATCCGCTCATAGCGTTTTCTGTAGCCATAGTTATAGAACCGTTGTTGTACCAAACGTCTGCTATGTTAGTAGCTAAAAGCTGCATCATGTTAGCGGAAGGGGTAATATGCTCTCCTTTAATTCTTAACCTAGCCGCTAGCTGAGCTTGAACTTCATTTTCCATGGTACTATTCCACCCTTTCTTTTTACTTTTTTCTCTAGCCTTTACTTTAGCGTATTTTAAAGCTGCTTTATATTCTGGGTGATTGTCGTTTATAGCGATATCATGGTTCTCTTTTTGAACTTTAGTAGGATTTTTAGCAAAGTAAACTGTTTTACCTGTTTTCTTGTTAATCCCCTTCCATACAGTTTGAGGCTTATTTGAGTACTGTATTAAGCTAATACTTGTGTACGATCTAAAGCTATTAACATTGTTAGTTGCGCCTTGTAGCATCCTAAGAAGTCCTCCCTGAAGATCTGGTCTTGTTTTACCAAACTCAGCAATCGTCTCAATCATGTACTTTAAAGCCTTGATGTTGTTTTCATTAGCGGCATCAATATCTTTACCGTACAACCGGTTTACTTTATCACGCTTTCTTTTTGCTCCCTCTTCTTTAGATAGATCAGAGTAATCTTCTGCTTGTATTTTCTGTATCTTAAAAGATAACAGTTTACCAGCGTTAATAGCACTAATAGCGTTTATATCAAACATCATAGGACCTATCATATCAGGTTCTTTGATTTTAGCTTCATACGCAGCTATAAATCTAGGAGCATTAGCGGCTGATAAGCCTCTTGAGCTACCCATAACAAAGAAAGACCTACCAAGTTTTCTAACAAATTGAGGTGGAAATTCTTGCATTAACGCTATTGATGAATTTTCAAGATCTTTTAAAGCTTTTTTGTTTTGATATTTAACACCATCAACCGTATACTGGTAAGGGTTATTCACGAGATCCAAAAGCACTTTTCTAGCATGCTTATCTTTCCACTTACCACTCAGTAGGGCTTTTTTTATAGGTGCGTTAAATCCAGTGTTTTCATCCGTAAAGTATCTACCAAAGTCCCTAGAATCTAAATAAGCTAGCACGTCTTGTGGGATACCCGCTTTGTCAAGTCTATTTTCAAACTCAGCTCTTCGGTCAGAATCTGGAGAATGATATCCATGTACAAAAGCTATTTTCATAACCTCAACCATTTGATCTTGAACTTGATCCACCGGCGTGTCTACTAAGTAGCTATGCAAGCTTTCTGTAGCTGCTCGCTCAGAAAATAAGTTTAAGTTTCTACCGTCTGCAACGCTTAAAACCTCAGAGATAGGATCTCCTCTTTGATCCATAGCTGCTCTAGCCGCTTGATTAGTCATAGCCATGTCTACAAGCTTAACCAAGGCTCTTATTCGTTGACCTACGTTTCTATCATCTTTAGGTTTAATGTTTGGCGTACCTCTTTCTGTTATACCAAAAACCCTTGTTATTTCTGCGTCAGTTAAATTATCGTTAAATGAGTAACCAGTAAGATTATCTTTTCTAGTGTGCTTAGTGAACAAATCTGAATCTAATAAAACCTGCGGTATACCAACAGCCTTGTCAGGTCTAGCTTCAAGCTTGCCTGTGTTAGGGTTTTTAACCATTTTAATAGTAGAGTGCATTGGTATTACCGCGCCGCGTACTGATTGGATGTTTTTCTGTATCCATCTTTGTGCGTTAGTTACATCAGTGGCATCTAAGTTACCAGTTTTTGGTTTACCGGCTTTATTAACGGGATTAATACCCATCATTTCCATTACTTGGTAAAACCTTTTACCACCAAGGGTTTTATAGTTTTTACCATCAACATTTATATCTCCGTTTAATACATCAATAAAAATACTACTATGTATACCTAAACCATCTTCTCCAAATCTTTCGTATAACTTAACACCTTTGCTCCTTCTCTCCATTTCGACCGTGCCAGAGTCATCTTCAATCTCTATATTACTGTGGGTTTCATCTATTCTAGTTACTGCCTCTTCTTGTAGTAAGTCGTTAACTATTTCATCAGCTCGCTTCTCTATATACTTATTTATATATCCAGCTAGAGGAACCTTGTTTCCTTGGTCATCTGTTCTAACTTGCCCGTCTGAATTGTACTTCTCAACCATACCATATATACCACGCTTATCAAGGTATATAGCTTGTGCAATCGCGTTCCTTCGTTCTTGCATTGTTCTACCTAAAGAAAAAGGTAGTTCATCTATTTCAAATCGAGATCTATATTTCTCCACTAAACCAAACCTTCCTTTGGGGTTACCGTTACCAGGATTCACTATAACTTCAAACTCATCTATAATTTCTTGAATACCATCCATTCCAAACTCGTCGTATACATTCTGAACTCTTTCAGACGCCTCTTTGTTACTCTTTTTTATAGCTCTCTCTGAGTTTTTAACCTCCTCAGGTGTTAATTCTTGTTTTCTACCAACAGTCTCTCTTTCTAACTGCTCGTCTGACATCATTTTCTTAGCAGCTATCTTTCTACGTGTTTGCTGAGATATTTCACCTTTATTAAAAGCATCAAGGTATCCAACCAAGTAATTTAAAGCTGCTCCTTTGGAGTCAAACTTAAAGTTTCTTTTACCTGTCTTTTCTCTAAATAGATTTTTTATTCCTTGCTTTCCAATCTTACGCGCCTGCTTTAATTCGTGAGCGTGATATCCATCACCCAGTATATCTCCAACTGCTCTGATATACTCTTCTTTAGCAAGCTGCTTTGAGTTTCGCCAGTCTACTTTATTAGTATTAGGATTCCAAGGTCTACTGTTGTTTTCCAGTTGAAGTTTAGAATCTCCATCTGAAACGTTTGTCATACGTCGTATCGCTTGAGCATTAACAAGTTGTAAACTTTGCTCTCCATTTAAGGACTCTTCAAGTCCTATAGCCATTAACTCAATTTCAGCGTCGGTTAAAGCTATAGCATCTAAAACGTGACCTACTTCGTGGGCATACGCCGTGCCTTGAAGCAAATCACCCTGCATAAGAGCGTTAAGAGCATCGGCTTTATTGAGTGTTATATATTTAGCTTTATTAGTTTCAGCGTCTACAACTACCTGAGCTACTATCTTGCCGTCTCTTATTTTTTTAGCAACTTCTTGAGCTTTGACTTCGCTGACATACCCATATTTCTTTTTCCAGTTCTTTAGCACATCTTGCGCCATCGCTTCGTTGTCAGCAAACTCCTCTATAGAGTTTTCATTCATGCCTTCAACAACTTCTTCCTGCAGTATGTTTCTAGCGTTAACTCTACCTTTGCTAGCTATAGATAATGCGTGTGTTGATCTAGACGTGCCCCAATTCGCTGCTAACTGAAAATACTCGTTTTCAGCTTTACGCTTTCTTCTTGTTCGTTTTGTTTTTCCGTCTGCCAAAGTTGTTGAGCCACCTTCTCTTCCGTACACAGCCAACTCCATGTTTTTAACAGTATTAGCGTCCGCTTTGGCTTCGGCTACCAAGTGATCGTTGTATTGAGCTTTAATTTTCTCATGTACAGCTATAACTTTCTGTTTGTTATCCATCCTATTGAACTTAGGATTAAAGTTAGGACTTTCAGGATTAACCATATCCGCCGCTACATCTAGTCCAGCTTGCCCATACGCGCTTTCGATAATACCACCCTTTCCTTCAGCAACATTGTCAAACTTGCTTTCTGTTTCCGCGTATACTCTCGCTCTAGTGTCTTCTATAGTTTTTAAAGTAGCATCATGAGCTGTGGCTGCTCTACCAGATAACGTTGCTCTATATTTCTTGAGCTTCATTTTTTTAGCTCGAGGGGTGTCTTGAGGTTTAATACCGGCTTTTTGATGTATAGCGTTTTCTGCCATACTTTGATCTAAAAGAGTTTCGATACCGGCTGTTCCTGACAGTATAGCGTTAACTTCCATAGCGGAGTTAGACAAGCCCATTTGCTTTAAAGCCTCAGTCATACCTTGTCGAAGCACTTTAACTTCAGCCTCACCTTCAGGGCTACTTTTTAAAGCTGCTTCTTTAATTGCATTATGAATTTCACCTACCTTTTCTATTTGAGGCACAACTTGTTCACGAAACTGTTCGTTCGCCACTTGCTGCATCACCGTACCGTAAGCGGTAGTTGTAGTGTTCATAGGACCCGCGACTATTAAAGATGCTATTAAAACATCATCCCAGTGGGTAAAGTCCATGTCTCTACCTGTCATAACTCCAGCTTGCAACTCATTAGAAAAATATATGGCTTCCTCCTCTAAAACCTCTCCACCTACTTGCTTACTCGATTGTCCTAAAAAGTTTCTAGCTGCTCCCCATCGCGTTCTAGCCGAAGCATGAACACTTCTATCTACTATGCCTGATAAGTTTTTCATAGCAGCTCTAGCATTAGGCACGGTACCTACTGCATATGTAATACCACCTTCGATTATACCTGCAGCAAGAACAGATCCATTACGTTGTGCAAAATTTAATTCACCTAGAGCTAAGCTGGTTTCAAGTCTAACCCTGTTATCGAGATACATAGATTGACTTATAGCACCTATTTTATAATCTTTTTCTAATGATTTTAAAGCTAGCTTAGCTTTTTTACCAGTATCAACTTGTTGGTTGACAGCTGATCTTTGCTGTCCTCCAGCAGATAATCCAAATAAAGTTGGAGCTGTGGCTGCTCTAACCACGTTCATAGCCGCACCCACTCCAGGTATAAATTGTGTGCCTAAAGCTACGGCTAAGTTAACACTCTGCTGAGCGCCGACTCTACCGACATAACGCCCTGTCATTCCCTCGGCCCACGCAGTTTGATAATCATACATCATCTCATAAGCCTCCTCTCCTCTCTGCCCACTTTCCATAGCGCGTAAAGCGTCGCCTGATCCAAAGAAAGCTGGTATACCCTCTACAAAACTACTAGCTCCGCCCCAAAAGTCTTTAGCTAGTAATGTGCCGTAGTTATACTCTCTATCAACTACACCACCCATAGAAAACACATCACCAGCAAACTCATTGCTTTCGGCATTAAGAAAAGATAAACCGGTATTCCATGCTGAGTTTACTTCAGCTTGGTTATGCATGAGCTCATTCCATCTACCTTGAGCTATGTTAACAGCTTTTTTATCAGTACCAATTATAACTAGTTTACCATCAACATTTTCATACCCTAATCCATCGTCTCTAAAGTCTTTTAGCAGCACCTCTATATCGGCTTTACTACCTTTGTTTATCTCCTCTCCTCTCTTTTTGTATTGAGAGTACAACTCGTCATAGCTTCCATCTATTTTTAAATAGGTGTCAGTCATGCCACCGAGTTTATTCATATAATTCTGATCCCTTTTAGCTTCGTCTATTAATGCGCTTAGCATCTCTGGTCTATAGTCAGATACGCCAGCACTGTTAAGCTTTTCATCTGAAACACTTCCGCCACCTCTTTCGCTAGACGTGCTAAGCAAAGACAACCAGGTATTAGCCACATCATTAGAGTTGCTTAAGTGTTGAGAATTAACAACCTCTTCACTTAGTATATTATTGTACAACGATAATCCTTCGCTGTCGCTACCTTTACGTAACGTTAGAATAGACTTTAGCTCACTCAACACTTTTTCAGGGTTATCAAGATCAAAAGACTGTGAAGGCTCGTCACCCGCTCTAGTTATATCTAAGCTTCCAGGAAAAGCATTAGCGCTAGTTAGACTTACAAGCTCATCATACATTTCAGCGTAAGCTTTGTTTTTTTCTTTATACTTATTCCGCGACGCACCTGCTTGTTGAAGAAGATCACCTGTGTTAGTGACAGCGTTGTTTAAATATGCTTTGATAATCTGTCTGTCTCTAGTTGAAATATCTAACCCATCTAAAGCTATATTAACTTTATCAGGAAAACTATCTTCTGTTTTTAAAGTGTATATACTAGAACTTGGACTACCAACAAGATAGTCGTAGCGATCTGACTTTTGCTGTCTATATTGCTCTATAACTTCTTTTGTTAGTTCAGTGTTGTTATCTTTTAACTGGTTTAGTTGAGACGTAGACAGGTTATTGAATAAGTGCTGTTGAATATCTCCAGCTGAACCACCCGCAATACTTCGGTTAGTAACAACATCCACTAATCTATACTTATTGCCCCCAGCTCCCACTTCGCCTTCAACGCTTTGATCTATTTTAATTCTGTAATTTAATCTTGATAACTCATCGTTTATAGGAGTTAGGTTTGTTGGAAAGTTATCACCAAGCCAGTCATCTGATCGATCTCCAAGAACTCTGAATAAACCTAGGTTAGTTTTCTTTTTATTTTTCGGGTCACTGTACCACTCTTTTATACGCTCAAGTTTTTTCACCTCCACCAACTTAGCGTCTACACCTGCTTTAGTATTAAAAAGATCATCACCAGGTCCAGTTGGATATAAATCTACATCGACAACCTCACCATCAGGTAAAATAAATTTAACCTTTTCATCTAACCCTACAGAGTTGTTTATAACATTTAATCCTGGAAAACCAGCGTATTCATCAAATACTTTCTTAACATCACCAAACTTTTTGTCAACCACGGTTTTCATGTTACCTAAATCTATCTCATCTTCATAAGATTTATTAGATAACTTAATTTCATCTTTTTGTTTTTTAGACTGAAACTCAGGTGGTATAATTACTGTATCACCATCCATTGACTCTCCTCTTGCTAACTTACCTTTAAGTACACCTAATTTGTACTCTCTAGTTCTCATGTAACCACCTTTACCAAACTCCTCCTCTTGCTGAGCTGGAGTCATAGCGTCAAGTTTCATTGCGGCTTGACTTTCATAGAACTTGCTTTTATCTTTATCCCCGTCTAAAAAACCTGGCTCCTTCTTTTCTTCTTCTGGAAACATAGGTGTCATAGCTGGAGAAGCTGCAACTTGCTCTTTTATAGGATCTCCATCTTGTTGAGAAGAAGGTTGTTCTATTGGCCTTTGAGTATCCGACCCATACGGTACGCCCCTGTAAACCGTTGGGTCTTGAGTCTTTCCCGGCTCAACCTCCTTTCCTTTCTCTCCAGTTATCTCTGGAAACTTAGATAGAGTTAAATCTATATCATAATTCAAATCCTTGGCTGTCTGTACAAAATCGTCAAGAAGCTGCCTATCTACGTTTTGAAACTCAGGAAACTTAGACATAGTAGCATCCATGTCAAAGTTTAAATCCTTAGCTGTTTGAACCAAATCACGAAGTAGTTGGTTTGTTTTTTCGTCTACCATTAGTCGTTTGCTCTCGATGTTGCGTTAGTTACGTTTATACTGCCAGCACCCGCGGTCATTGTATCTGTAGTGGTATTAACTCCACCAAGTCCCATTTTACCTTTGGATTTAAGCATAACCCATTCACCCCAGTATTCTCTTAGCATGTTTTCGTTACCCGGTTTTTGAAGTTCTTTTAGTATAAGCGCTCTATCATTTGGGCTTAACCCTACCATTTCAGATGCCTGTAATATTTTATCAGGTCCAGCAATATCCGCAAACGTGGGACCATTTTCAGTCGCACCATCAGGAACCGGCATACCAATGTTTGGGTCAAATGTAGTTGACTTAAAATCTGGGTGCAACATAAACTCCTTAGAAAATGTACCTACTCCATCTAACTTAGCGTAGATAAGCTTTTTTTGGTTGCCTTCATTAATCATCTCTCCAAACTTAGCGCTAACTTGATCGTCACTAAAAGCGTATGTCTGTTGCTTCTCTTCTTCAACACCTATATTAGCTTTGTTTATAGCTAATCGATCAGCTATCATCCTATCAAACTCCTTGTTGATCTGTAAAGCTTCTGTAGTTGGGCGAGTTGCGTTACCAAGCATATCAGTGATCTCTGATGTTGTCAGTGATCTAATTATTTTACCATCAACCTTCGTATATCCACTATTAGGATCCGCGAGCAACTCTTCGAGTTGAGCATCACGAATGTTTGCTGCCTCTACAGATTCAAGCAGTTCTTCATTTGTAGTACCCTCAGGCGATATTGGCTTAAAAAAGTCCGTGTAATCAACACCCATTTTCACAACGCCTCCTTCACTTGGTATAACCATTACCTCTGTTGGATCAGCGTATGAGCTTAAAAATAACTGATCTTCCAACGAGTAGGCTTCGTTGTTGTCTATGAATCCCACGTCTTTTCTAGTTGACAGAACTAAAGCACCAAGAGCATTATGTTTACCAAATTGCTCTACACGTTGAGCTTGCCTAGCTAGTATCTCAGCCTGTTTTGTTCTATCTCCAGCTTGAACCGCGGCTTGATATTCAGCTTGGTTTTCTTTTTCAAGAGTGGTCATTTGCTCTTTTAACTCAGGTTTTGCGCCACCCCAACCGCCTGTTGACTCTGCATTTTGCCATTTCGCGTTTAATAGTTTAGACGCTTCTTTACCTGCTTTTAACCCTCCACCTATTAACTGTACACCTTTACCTATTTCACCTAACGCTTGAGCTAACCCAACTCTTCCACCACCCTTCATTGATTGTAAATTAGCTGACGCCAGTCCAGCGTCTCTAACTCTATTTAGAGTGCTAGCATCTAATCCGTAGTCCAGTGTTCTTCCTGCTGGTGCTTTTGTTCCTGATTGTGCCATTATTCTTTTATTCCGTATTTTTGCATAAGAGCTGCCATTTCAGCTTCATAACTACCCACACCACCTAACATAGCGCTTGTGGCGGAGTATTGCTGCGCATCCATTGTGAAATTACGATTACGTGCGGTTTCTGTTCCAGCTTTTATAGCCTCAGCGTTCTTAAGATTAAAATCAGCATCAGCAGCACCTCTTCCTCCAGCGACACCCATTGCGGCTTGTGCGCCAGAGGCCACCATTTCCGAAGTGGCGTTTTGTCTTTGCTGTATAGCTAACTGCTCAGCTTGTCTTTGAGTATTAAGATCATCTGCGGCCATACCCATTAACCCAGATATTTTGCCGTGTTCAGCTTGTCTGCTTATAAGCTCACCCTCACGCTCTAAACCTTGTAGTCTACCTGCTTCACCTCTTTCAGCGGCTTGATTTGCTTGTTCTTGCTTGGCTATATCAGCTGAAGCTTTTTGAGCATCTAAAGACCCTTGACTAGCTAATGTTTGTGCTAAAGCGGCAATACCAGAACTACCAGCAGAACCCCTTAGGCTCTGCATAGCGTTAGCTTGACCTTGCATGCTTTGTTGTTTTTGGAACTCAGCTGCTTGAGTATTAACAGTTAGATCTTCCATAGTATTCTCCATGTTTAAATATGGATTACTAGTATCTAATGCTTTAAACGCGTCTTTCTGCTTATCAAGCTCTAGCTTTGCTTCCCTAGCATCTTCAGCAGCTTCTTTAGCTCTGTTGTTTGCTTGTACGGCTTTAACACCAGCACTTACAGCGCTAATTCCAGCGCCTACAGCCATTACCCAACCCATTACAACTTATTTATTTTTAGTGTACTCTTCATATTCTTCATAACTTGCTAATATAGTTTCTTTCTCTAATTCTTTTAAATCCCTAGTGTTTGATGGATTTCCATGCACGTTGCACCACACGGAATCTTCACGGGCGTATGCTATTCTTTTTATACCTGGTCCAGCAATTATAGTACAAGGAGCCTCGTGTTCTGACACGCCGTCTTCGCTAGCAACCACTAAGTGGCCAGACATAAGAAAGTTTACATGCTCATGCTTGTGTATAGCACCTATAATGACACATCCTTTTTTAACGGTCATAGTTCTTATATACACACCGTTAACAAATGTTGATTCAGTAGAACACAGATCACCATTAGGCACAATTGGGTTTTCTTTAGTTCCAACTATAACATTTTCACCGTCGGCAATTTCTCTAAAGTTTTGTTCTACTAAAGTTATAGCTGTTCTAAAACTTTTAGCTAAATCGGCTTTTGATTTTTCCTGTAAACTATTATCAGCCATTAAATTTAATTGTATTGTACTGATATATAGTTACACTTTATGGCGTTTATTTACTGCTTTCAAACGAATCCATGCTTACGCTAAACAGTTCCGCAGCTCCAGTAGAGTTGTTAGCCATTTTTACAGACGCAAAATATCCTACAGGAGAACTCATGTTAGCCTTGTTATTTTTGTTAAATAATATAAACTTATCATTCTGGCCGTTGAGCTCAGCGTAACCTAGTATTGTATCTACCAATATGGTTGGCGTTGATGAAGACGCGTTGTTTATCTGTCTTATAGATCCAATCTCTATTATATTACCGCTTTGATTTGTAAAACCTCCGTCAGCAACTGTTCCGCTACTAGTAGATACGTAATAAGCGGTGTCTCCTACTTGACAAGATACGTTTAACGGAGCTTCAAATGTTAATGTTGCGTATGGCATAATATATTAATTTACTGTTACTAGATCGTCTATATTGATAGTAAGTTGAGCGGTAGTGCTTATACTGTTAACTTTAAGATATCCCTCAACCTTTAGTTTACCATCATCCATAGAAGCTTGCAAATGCTCTACTTTAACACCATCAGAGTTGTCGCCGTCATCGCCACTTGCTGCTCTAGGATGTGTAAAAGTTAACGTTGACCCGGATAAAATGTTAGGTTGAGCTACGTTTACTTGTATAGCGGTTCCACCGGCAAACACGCTGACCACTCGCGCGTCAGCCGTAACACCTGACCCTGTTATTAACATACCCGGTACTATACCCCTGCTACTTTCAATTTTCATAGTTGTACCAGCGGAATCTGGTGAAACTTGTGTGCTAACACTTGTTAACCCTGTTACAACGGAAGTAAAGTCTACAGTGGTAGGATCTTTCAAGTAAATAGTTTTACCAGAACCTGCAGGTATAGACAACGAAAACGGTACTATTGAGGAGTCAGACTTGAATATTACTAAAGAATCGCTTGAAAGTATAGAGCAAGCGGTACTAAGCGTTATGATGTTTCGTTTAACCGATACTACCTTGGTTTTATCTGGTATACGATTGCCTTTAAAGTTCATAGTAACAAACATACCTGGTTTTATCCTGCTATCGGCTTTGTCTAAAACTAATCTTGTAGATAAACCCTTATTTATATCTTCCGCAGACCCGGTGTTCCCATTAACATATATTTTCACAAATTTAGGTTGCTTGTATAAAGGTTTTTTACCAGGTGGCACAATTGGACGAATAATATCTAACGTTGGAATTGTTCCAAAGTTAGTAGAAGAAGTACTAGAAGGTGTTACCGTTAAAGTCTCAGTGCCATACGCGATTATAGATGCTTCTCCAGGAAAAGTTGGAACTGAATCCGCCACTGTAGCAATGACACCATCAACAATGTTGTTTATAGTAATGTCATACCTAGTTGTAGCACTTAATTCAGGTAGTATTACATGGTGTGTATTCCTACCGTTAGCTCCTATAGTACCAGGATCTGTAGTGATGGCTGTTTGAAACTCATTAGTGGTAAAGTTATAGTGCCCAAGAGTTTCGGTTGTAATTGAACTTGTTGTGCTTGTTTTCTTTTGCACAGATAAAGTGTACTTTTTGTTAGCTAAACCTAGCACTGTTATAGCTTGTTCTCCTGATAATATCGCAACAGACTTATTATAATCAACCCCAGTGATACCAAACCCTTCTATATCAGCCACTAAAGGTGTATATGATATATACGCCTTATGACCTAATGAACAAAAATCTTCAGGGTCTTGCAGTAGGCTAGGGTCAGACGGTGGCGTGTAGTATATGTTAACATCAAAGCTTGTTAACAGGCCACTCGTGTAAGTTGGATGTATATAATAGCTATAATAAGGCTCATACACACCTAGTTGTTCAAACTTAACCGAAGGAAAATCACTTTGTCCTGCGTAATAATATGCACCAGCTCTTGTAAATGTGTACTTAGCTATCTTCATAGGTACACCTGTTTCAGCTAAAACTGTCTTGTGTCTATTTAAAGTCTGTAAAGAAGAGGTACCAACTATTAAAGCTGTTTCAGTTACATCAGCCACATCCGTGACTCCGCTACCAACTATCGGGTGAGCTTGAATACTTGAAGCATGAAAATCATAAGCAACATCTAGACAATTGTTTCTAGGCATAACCTTTTCACTTACTAAATCTATATCTATATAAGCAATAATGTTTGCACTAGGTGTATAACCAGTGTTAAGTAAAACCGTTACCGTAACAGTGTTGTTAGGTTGCCCCGCGATACCAGTATCCGTAAACGTAACTTTACTTATTGGAGTGTCCATATTTCCGCCTGTCCAACCTGCTCCATGACTACCACTTGGAGAGCCTCCAATAATAAACTTTTCAGCCGACAGTGGGAAACCGCTATATGAACCATTAGCTAGTATAGGTGATAAAGAAAAAACAACGTTTTGAGCGGCTGGAATTGCCTTTGCCGCTTCTCCAAACCAGTAAGGTGTTTGAGTTGTTGTGTAAGTTACTCTCCAGTTGCTAGAGTCGCTTGTAGCATCGTAAGCATCTCCACTACTACCACCGTCTTTTTTATAGGTAGTTGATGTGTTGTTTAATACTATTATAGATATGTTGTTGCCCTGGTCTGAATCACTGTGACTTATACTTGCTATACCTAAACCTTGTACTGACGAGTCCGCGGCGTTTTTAGCTACTGAAACCTCAGTGACACTTGGTTGACCAGCTAAGTTTGGGTTTCCACTATCCACGCCAGTTGTTGTACCAATTATTTTACCAAAGTACTTGTTTTCTTTTTCCTTAAACTCAATACTTTCGCATGATTGAATATTAGTACGTATGTTATCCGTGTACCAACCAGCTACGTCGTCTAAGTTAAAGTATTCTCCGTCACCAACGTTTGTAGAGCCAGCAAGACCATTACCGCTAGTTATGTCGTTATTGAAAAACTGAACCGCTTCTAATTCAAAAGCTGTCACTTTAGCTGCTGACCCTTCGTAATTTATAGTAGTAAAACTCTTTACAGACTCGGGTTTATCATTAAATAAAACTGTTATATCAGAAGCGTACTGAACGCCATAGAAGTTATTTCTAGTTAAATTATCATGATGTTTCCACAGCTGCCCACCATCAAACGTGTAATAGTTATTGTTAATAGACAACCCGTTTTCAGGAAAAAACGACTTAAAGCTAGACCAACCATTAGCTATCTCGCTATAAGAAACAGTTTCTTGACTATGCGGTGTTAACTGAGGGCCATACTTTTTAGAAACAGTTAAATTATACTCTTTTTTATTTTGATCATACGTGCCTAGAGATCTCCATATATAAGACTTAGATAGATCAGCAAAGTAATCTTTCATACCTAATTGAGATATTGATACAATACCTTCTGTTGTTAATCTAAGCACTTGCCCTTGTGATGAATCTGAGAAAAATACATTACTTGGTGTAACAGCTATAGATTCAGGGTGAGTTGATACACCGTAGTTGCCTTGATAAGGTGTTACGTCTCCTATAACCGTGTTGCTCGCTACTAGCTGCGGATTACCATCAGCATTGTATAAAGCGTCTTTGTTTGTAACTGCTCTAAGCACCTTGTCTTCACAGAACATAATGAGCCTAGTGTCTCTATTCAGTAGCGCTTGTATGCTGCCGTATATAGGATTTAGATCTTTTGTTATCTTCTCTCCAGCTATAAATTGGTTTGTTTCGTTAATACCAGACGCTGAGTTGTATATACCAGACCATATTAAACCGTGCTTTCTTCTTTCTTCTCGCACTTGTTCAGCTAAAACACTTGACGCTTTAACCCCGTTGTCCATCTGAGTGCCGTTAAAATCGTCTCTAACTCTATCAGATTCCACACCGTTTCCAAAACTCCAGCAATTACTCCAGTCTAAATACTGAGTTTGAGAGAACAACTTGTAAGAGTCATTAACAGTACTTGCACCGCCGTGTAAAACCATTGTTGAGTCACCTGCTGACATTGCTCCGTTGGCAACAGCAGTGAAAGAGTAGTTGTTTCTTTTTGCAAACACCACAGATTCTCCATCAGTAACTTGAGTCACTAAGGCACTTGACGCTGGGCTAAAGGTAACTGTTTGATCACTAACACTTGTTATAGTATGCGTAGTTGTTGCGGAAGTGGTAGTTGATTGTAGTTCAAACGTAGAGCCAATAGGTATATATTCTTCATTTGTAGACGAGTTAAGCTTAACAGGTATTAGTCCACTAGCTTGATAGTATATATCTAAGTCTACGCTTTCTTTAGGCTCAGTCTCCCAAACCGCGGGATTCTCAGTAAAAGAACCTTGACCTACATCATTGATATTTGGTGCTATTATGTCTATGACATCTTTATTTGTGTAATCGTGGTGTAAAGCTCTTCTGTAGTTGTCATCTCCATAAGCAGGCCCGCCCCATTGAGGGCTTTTTGTGCCTCTTATAGGGTTATAACCACTAGGGCCACTACCTATACCAGGGCTAACAACTATAGTCCATCTCTGCCTTAAGTTTTGCTCTATATGTTGGTGTTTCTTTTTACTTCCGTCACTATTACCACTTGAAAGGTAGTTTCTTATACCCCAGTCTCCAGTACTTTTAGTAGTACTTGGCCTGTGAGTAGCTGTGCTAGCATTTCCCCCTTGATCTGTATACGGAGCTGGATTGTGACTTGTTTGCTGCACTGTGTACACCACTTCGTCAGGATCATTTCTAAACCTAAATGTAGTTCCAGATGTTGTTAATCTACTGATAAATTCATTAGCGTTAGATTGATTCACATTGCTGCTAGGAACATCTTGTAACCTAAGAGGAACGTTTTGATCATCCCAATCACCTGATTCTGTTATACCTCCTGACATACCAGAAAAAGAGATATCCATGTAGGTGTTGTTAGGACCCCATATACCTCTACTAGGATGGCCTTTACCTTGGTTGAAAGAACTTGGAAATTCATCCGCTGGATCATTAATATCTACATCTATAGCGCCTATATTTCTGTCAGTCAATGGAAACGTATTACCTTGAATCCAGTGACCCGGAGTGTCATATTCTTCAGAGGAAACACCATATCTACCGCCTGTTAGAGAGAAAGCAGTGCAAGCATCAATAAAAAAATCATGATCACCATGTACGCCATCCCAAAACTCCTCTGCTCCATTAATATCCTTGTTTATAGCGTGAACAGGGTTGTTGTTTATGTACTGTGTCTTTAACCCTAAAGCGTTAGTAGTGGTATCACCGGCTGTACTACCACCTCCCCAGAATCTTATAGGTTGACCTTGTCCGTAGACGTTTTCTTCCACTGTGTGCGTGTGAAACAGATATTCAGTTGGATGTCTTGAAAGCTGCAGTCCACTACTTGTGTAAATACTGTCCTCATTATCTCTATACGTTGCGTTGGACGGTATGGTTTGACCTAACCCAGCATTGTCGTAACCATTGTTACCTATATATCTAACACCACTAGAATTAGTAATAATTGAGTCTATATCATCTGCGGACACTATATGCTTGCTTAAAGCATCATCTTTGAACATCTTTACAAAGAATCTTCCATCGAACTCAGGCTTATTGGTAACCTCGTTGGAGAACAACTCAATAGCTAAGTCACTGATTCTTCCAGAATATAACCCGTTAGTTGTAGCAAAGTTTATCTCAGCTCCAAACTTGCTCTTTAACTTAATCCTATACTTTCCATCCATGAGAGATATAGTACTAACGTCGTATTCAACTTGCTGGCCTTGACCAGTTATGATAATACTCATATTATCAGGAGTGTTTACCAGTAACTCTGAACCAAATATGTTGTTGAATATAGCAGCGTTTATATCAATGAAATTAGTGTCTTCTATAGGGTATCCTTCTACGTTGTTACCTATAGAATCTTGCGATGAGTTTAATAAATATCCTAAGCTTTCTTTTTGAGTTTTAATAAAGTCTGGAGCTTCGTTACTTATAGCTAAAATTTTATATCTCTGCTTTTCATGAACTGGATTACTAGATCCATGAGCTTTCTTTAAAATTAAATAATCTTCTTCAGCAACCTTATTTCTATCTGCTGATGGAAAAGAAATCCATATATTACCATCTGACGCTAAGTACCACCTATCCATTGCCATAGAATAATACTCAGTTGTTGATTCTTTTACATAATAAGATAAGTACTTAGCCCAAGACGGTATACTGCTATTTGAAGATAAAGAGCAAGATAATCTATTTCGTGTTGAAGAGGCTGATTTAGGTAGCGTAACGTTAGATGACTTAGAAGTTATAACAGGTGTTTCTCTTCCGTGCTCGTCGCTAAACACAACTCCCACTTGATACTTCCTCATGCTTTTAACGGATGGCTTAGCGTAACCCTCACCAACGTCAGTAATTTTCTCAGTATCAACACCTATATTTAGTATAGGATCTTTTACTACAGTATAGTTTTGTAAATAGTTACCATATACTAGTCTGTTAGAAGTAATTTCTTGAGCAAGGGCTTTTCTAGGAACATTGTCCCAAGGTCTAATAAGTTGATTTGACGCAACTACAGCGTGTATCATGTCTGTAGTTATCTCAAATTCACCTCTCTCTACTGCTGTTACACCTTGTCCTGGGCCGCTGTAGTCAGGCCAAACAGGAGTTCCATCTTCCTTGTTGATTGTTTTAACGGTGTAAACAGTTGGGCTCGATGTATCTTTATATAGAAGATCGATTTCTACCACATCTTGTGGCATAATATTGGCATCGTAGTTGTTGTATTGATAACCTCTGTGGTGATAGCCTTTTAATTTTAACCCTCTAAGTTGATTGATCATACCGAGATTATGACCTTTCTTAGGTTTGTATTCGTAAGCATCTGTTAAAAAAGCTACTTCTGACCAAGGCGCAAAACTAGAATACTCACCGTCTTGATATTTGTATCTATACGAAAATCTTGGAAACTTAAACGAAAATAATGGGTCAGACAATTCACGCCTGACATACCAGTTCGATAACCCGCTTGCGCTAGGCTGTATAGATAGTATACGGATTTCAAACCCGCTAAGAAATAAATTATTAGGATTAGTTACACTTGAAGTAATAACCTCAGCTCTAATATGGTCTTCTTCAGAGTTTTCTGGGTCATACACAGCGGTTTGTTGTGAAAAAAGCAGTATGTCACCTACTCTAAAATCTACCTCAAAGTCAAATGAAACTGATATAGATTCTCCTGGCTCTATTAACGTTCCATCTGCTGTAACGTAAGACTGGCCTGTCTGTATACCGTATGTTGAGTTTTCTACATCTGTAAGAGAGTTGACCCTACTAGCAGAACTTCTGAACATTTCTAGCTCCAAAGGTTGAGTTGGAGCTTTTTTTATAACGGTTATGTTACTCTCGTTAATGTATATAGGGGCTAAAGTTCCGGCTGAATTGTAAGCTGTTTCATACCTCTGAGATTGTGGCGTGTAAGCATCCTTGTCTTTAACCAGTCTAGTGTGGAAATAAGGCGTGTCACCTTCAAAAGTGCTACTTTCATCACCATTAACTAAATCTACTAAACCACCAGTTCCAGCTATAGATCTAGGTATATTTATTTTTTTAGGTTCGTTAACGTTGTCTGTCCAATATAAAAAATCATCTAATATATTGATACCAGTTATAATAGTGTTTTTAGAAAAGTTTAACACACGAGGTGCCGTAAAGTACATAGTCTCCCCGTCTGCTAAAGCAATAGCCTTGCTTAGCGTGTATGTTCTCATATTACCTGGATAACTTTGAGCGATTACCCTTACGTTATCAGTTTCCTGAATTTGATACGTGGTGTTATTGAGTACCGCTTGTCCAGACGGCGCGGTAATAGTTCCACCGGAAGTATTTGTGAACGTTCCAGTTAGCAACATACCGGTCCTTATACCAGTTTTATTACTAGTGTCACCGGAACCTAAAGTTATCTCTACGGAAGTAGAAAAGTTTACGTTATCATTAGCTACAGCTTTAACACTGTGTATATCCACGAATACGTACTTGTGTTTTTCCAACACGGTATCGTACTCCATAATATAGTCCTTACGTGTGTCTACGTATGAATCGGAATCATATTGATCTCCGCTTGAAACAAGGTAGTACACTTTGTCTTTATCTTGAGCAGCTATGGACCCAACGCAAGTAGACTTAACCTGTACGTCATACACGCCGGCACTAGCAACCATTGTGTTGTGCTTGGTGTTACCGAGAATATTTTGCGCGGTACCAACCTCGCCACTTTCAGACGTGGCTACCTCAATATTTAAAGCGTCTCTATACTGGCCAGTAGGAACTAGTCTTTCGTCTAGGTCCTTATTCATTTTGGCTCCAGAAAAAACGCGTCTTAACTCCGCCATGCTTTAGTGTTTTATTATCTTAGAATTTCCTCTAAGAACTTGTGTCAATTCTTCTAACTTTATGTTAGACAACCTTAATTTAGCTTTTCTAGTTTCTGCTGCTCTTTCTTTTTTAAGTTGACCTAACAGACCTTGGTTTGTATCTTTTCTAGCTAGTAGCACTCCATATAATATATGTTTATATATAGCTTCTTCTGCCAGTTTCGGAACTAGACTGTTAGTAAGATCAATACCACCGCTACTTGTTGAAGAGACTCCATCGCTAATATACCTTAGCACAAGAGTTTTTCCACTCACATTGGAACTGAAGTGAAACTTACCAAGATCTTCATCTATAAAGAAAGTGCCGTTTGCTTGAGCGTGTTGGGGGTCTATACCATACCTACCACCAACTAGGCTACCATATTCGTCATCTATATTATCCGCGTCTACAGAACCAATATCACTCACAGATTGAGCGCTGTAGTTCTTCCAGGTATCAGAGTTGTAGTTACCGTCGCTATCAAGTGCGTCACGGGAAACGTCATCACCGTTTATAGGGTAAAATCCTCCCCACGTCATTTGATGGTTAGTTACATTAAAAGCGTTAGACGTTTTGTTGGTTGGATACAAAACTCTCTCTATGCCATTGCTATCACTCCACGCTAATTTTACGTAATTCACGTAATCCAAGGGCATCACTAGTACAAGTGTAGATGGTATTTCAACTTCCCAATCTTTTGTGGATCTTATAGTGTCGTAGCTTAATTCCTGTAATGCTCTAATAGCATGAAAGTTTATATCGTTAAGCACAACGCCTTCACACAGCTTACCTTCACCAACATATGTAGCGGCAAAGGAATCTATGATTTCATTTAATGGTATATATCTATAACTACCATACGCCTCTCCAGACGTTAGTGCATCATAGTAAGTCGAAGCGGTTTGCCTTAATATTCCCATTTACTTTATGTTTTGTGTTGCTAACTCCGCGGCGTCTCTTTGAGATCCTACTTGAGCTAGACCCGGTTTATTGATTACTACACCACTTAATTCTAAAATTTTATTCGTCAAAGTGTCTTCCTCTGACACGTGTAATTCAAAATCAACTGAAACGCTTGCGTTATATAAGGCTACGTCACTAACCACTACGTATGCCCAGTTAACAGTCGTAGGCACTCGAAAGCACTGCACGGTCACTGGAGCACTTGATGGTGTTGTGCTTCCTGCGTATACTGATATATCTCTACCAGTTACTCTATTATTAGTGTATATAGGGCTTTGATTAGCAGTTGTCGCCATGTGTCTTATTGAACCTTTAAACCTTTGCGCTTCCGCTGGTTTAACCTTCTGGCAAACTTCGTCTCCGAGGTAAACTAATCCGGTTTGAAAAACTTCATGTGCAACATTGTTAACATCTACTGTAGATGGAAAAGTATGCCCGCCAACCACAAACTCATTAGATTCAAAAGGACCTAGCTTAGCATCTAATAGCTCCCCTATATCAGATTCGTCAACCTCATTAGTTTTACCTAGATCTTGTTTGTCTCTTAAGTTCTTAGTGTAAAAGTAAGACTCAAATATTGACATCTGAGCCTGGTTGGCTAATAAGTTAAACTCCTGAGGAGTAATGTAACCCCTGTTTTCTTTATTAGTAAGAGTTAATACTCTTTGGTATATAGTGTCTATACTTATTGCCATAATTATTTATTTTATACGCTTGCTACAAATATTTCTAAGTCACACGGATTATTATTCGCGTCAGCTTGAACATTTGTTAAACTTCCGAAAGCTGTGTCAGAAGCAGCATCAGCGTCTTGAGTTGCGTTAAAAACGGCCGTCATACCATTTGCATTATCACCGTTCCACACGAAAGATTGTCCAGCATCAAGTTTTATAGCCACCTCATCATTATCTTGATTTCTAAATGTTAATGTAATAAAATTAGAATCATCAAGATTGGTGAACCTAACATATCTTACATTTGCCGCAACGTAGTGTCCTGCTGAAGCAACAGCAGAGCTAAATGTAGCTATCACAGCCTCAGCTGTGGTAACTGTGACTATTCTTTTAGAAATTTCGTTTATAGACGCTATAGTCTTAGTGTTTGTAGCGCCCATCTCTTGTCCATTAAGATTAATAGACTCCGTGAGCGATACCGTTAATGTTGATGCAGTTACCGTGCTTGCCATAATTCTTTTCATGTTTCATAGTGTGAAAGACCACCTAGTTGGTGGCCTTTCTACTATGGATGATTATTAATTTAATCGTTTTTCTATATTGGAGTATATCTCCATTCCCTCATCAGTCTTAAACCAAGCGGCTAAAGCTGAATATGGGTGTTCATCAAAAGGAACAGTCATTAACTTTCTGTCATTACTGCCCCACGTAAACGTTCTTTGATCAGAGGATAGTTTTATTATTTTCATCTCTGTAGCTTTAATACCAAAGTTTCTAAGCTGCACGTTGTCATCGTTAACTAGCTCTAAGAACAAACCTGGGTTTTTCTTAGCATATAGAAGCAGATCTCTTTTAAGCTCCTTAGAACTCATGTCTGACACCCTAGAGCCAACCTCTACTCTTAGCACAGCTTCAGCCATGTCTATGTCTAGATTTCTAGCAGCCGCAACCGCGTCAGCTTCAAACTCTAACCAATCAAGTTCGTTTTCCGCAACCTGCTGTGGTTTGTGTTCAGAAAAAAGTTTATCTCTGTGAGGATGGTATAAAGACAGAAGCTTTTGAAGAACTGTTTTTTCTTTAGGCACAAACAGTGCTCCGCTCCTAAACACAATATGAGATAATCTTTGATCTCCTTGCATTTCGTCTACAAATGGAGTTCTTTGATTTTCACAATATTTAAGCTCTCTTTCATATCCTTTATCTTTGTCAAACCAGTATATATTAGATCCTTTAATCATTCTCGACAAAGGTTTTCTTGAATTAACCAGGTTGTAAAGTCTGTCTTTAATTTCCCAAGTATCTTTTTTTGGTTGTTCTTTTACAATTGATTTAAACTCCGGTTTTGGAGTTTCAACTGCGATTGTTTCGTGTGTAACGTTTACCTCCGTGTTGTCAACGTGGGTAACTTTTTTTGTTTGCTTTTTAGCCATAATATAATATAATAAAAAATTAATATAAAACTACCCCACCCGAAGGCAGGGTAGTTTCACCAAATATAATCTTACTTCATCAACATGAAGTTGTTTGCACCTTGTGTTACTAAGCAACGCTCAGATAACATGTGGATTTGCATAGCATCTAAAGCAGATGTAGCAGCTCCAACAGAACCAGTAACCCACGACTTCATCTTGCGATTGTCTGTCTGTGAAGCACGGTAACGAACATGTAGGAAAGGACGCTTAAGGTTCTTACCTAGTGACTGATCGTAAACAGTTGAAGTTCCAGCTGGAATAATAACACCTCTAATAGCGTTAGCTGAGTCAGCCGCGTTAATTCCACCACGTGTTGCTTTGTCATTTAAGTAACGGAAGTCAGACTTGTAGAAATCGTAAGACCCACGACGGAATCCAGAGAATCCTAAGTTAAGAGCCATATCTTCGTTGTTTTCAAATACTCCATAAGAAGTACCGCCAGCACCGTAAGAGTTCATAGAAGCAAGCATGTCATCCATAGCAAGAGACGTAGCTCTATTTACAAACATCATGTTTTCTTCAATAGCGCCTTGAGAATCAAACTCTGCTAAAATAGCGTCAAACTCAGCTAAATCAGTAGCAGCATTAACACCTGTAATACCAGAAGTGATATTTCCACGTGACTCAATAGCAGCAAATAAACCTTCTGTACCACTCCCGCCAGTATCCTGAGCAGCGTTGTACATAACATTTGAGGAATCTGCAACAGAGTTTGCATCATTAAGCTCACCCTCCAGCATTGCCATCTCTAAGTAATCAGTAAAACGAGCGCGAGTGTCCGCTTCGGCTTTTAGATACCATAAGTATCCTGACTGTCCGTCTTCAGCAGAAACCTCAACCCAACCAATACGAGCTGTATCAGAACCTGATACTTCGTAGTAGTCTTTCATGATGATAGGCTTATTTTTAAACGTCTGAAAAGAAGGTTCATTAGCTCCTCTAGAATCAGTTTGAGTTGTAACAGCACCACCATTCATGTAAGAAACTCCTTTAGTGTACTCAGAACCGTAAACTAAAATAGTTGTTTTCTTAGAAGTACCAATGTTCATTGCCGATGCAAAACCAGCCGCACCTGAATTATAAGGAGCTACGTCAATAACGTCAGCAGAAACATCAGTTACTAAACCTTTTATAGTACCACCAGCATTAGATACAATAACTGTGTCGTTTACTCTAATACCATGCGATGAAGCTGTATAAGTTGCATTTTCGTCAATGTGTCCTTCGATTGTAATCTCACCAACACTGTCAACTCCAGAGCCTACTGACTCTACGTGTCCTGTGTATGACAAGTGTAGACGACCTTGCTCAGACCAAACCACTTGATCAGCCGCCATAGCCTCTTCAGCTCCTACTTGAGATAAGAATCCTGAAATAGTTCGTGGTCCGAACACTTCAGCTTCTTTCTCCATAAGATCTGGTAAATATTGTTGGGCCCACGTGTTATCCGTTCCGCCCGTAAAATCTAAATAGTTTGATATTAGCGTCTGTTGTTTTGACGCTGGTACACTATTTAAACTTGGTCCATTTGTAATAGCCATTTTTTCTTAATTTTAATTTTTATTTTTGTTTTTAATTTTGAACTTAAAAGAATTAGAATCATCACCTAACACCCGAGCTTTCATACCACCTTGCATTTCACCTTGAGTGGATCTAGCTGTGGTATTTATATTCTTAGCTTTAGCAACACTGTCTTTCAGTGCGTCTGCTTTGCCTTGCTCGTAAAAGTGATTAGCAACTGCGTCTGCGTTCATAGCTGTGTACAAACTCTTATGGTAACCTTTAGCGTCTGACATCGTATTATCTTCGTTCAAAAACTTTTTGACAAAGTTGTTAATGTCGCTTTGGGTTTCCTTTACTTGGCCTGCGTCCTTAACATTATATCTAAATCTTTTATCTCCAACGTTGTATTCAAAACCTTTGAACTCGTTATTGAAAACCTGCTCGGTTTTCTTGTTAAATCTAGACTTCTGTTGTTGAGCTACTTTTTGCGTCTGCTCTGACTCTTTATTGTATCGGTTGAAGAAATCAATTGCCTTCTGCTGCTCGTTTGTGAGCTTGCTTCCAGCTTTAATCTCTTCGTAGTATTTAGACTTTTGCCCGTCTAAGTAGGTCTTGGCCTCGGCAACTTGCTCTTTGAGGGCCAATTTTTTACGTTTAATATCTCTCTCTTCATCTACATTCTCGTCAAATGAAAAGTTATCTTCCATAAGAAAGTTAATCTCTTCCGAGTCTAGATGAGGTTTAGTTCTTTTATAGTACTCAAGCAAAGCGTCTTGATCATCTAAATCTTTAACGTTCCTGTTAAGATTAACATAATCCTGAAGATCTCCACCAGTTTCATCCATAAAGTCTATCAACTTTTGAACATTTTCAGGTATAGCTTTACCAGTTTCTTCGTTTGCATCTAAAGCTTCAATAACCTCTTCTTCTGTTACAATCTCTTCTTCTGTTATTTCCTCAAGTGCGGGCGCTTCGTTGTCGACGTCCTCTTCTTGTGTAACTTCGTTATTTGTCTCTTCGACAGTGGTTTCAACTTCATTTACTTGTTCCGGTTCTTGTGGTTTGCTTAAATCTACTTTAATAACTTCTGGATTGTCTTTGCTTTCAAACTTTTCTAAGTTAATTTCAGGTTTTTGCTCCTCAGCAACCTCCTCTACAGGGGGTGTTTCTTGGATAACCTCTTCGGTCACCTCTTCGTTTTTTACATCTTCCATAATACAATATTATATAATTAATTACCTATCTGTGGGTTGAAATCATCTAAACCCATTCCACCTCCAAGTATATCATTACCTGAAGATTCAAACTTTTTAGCACCTTGCTTAATATTTTCTCGTCTATCTTTTCCGTCCTCCTTCATTTTTTCAATACCCCTATTTTCACTCTGCTCTTTATCTCTAACCTGAGTGTTTAAATCAAACTCAAACTGCATGAGCTCTTTTTTCAATCTAACCTCTTCCTGTAGATGCACTAGTTTAGCTTGAGATTTAGTTTGCTCTAATTGAATTTCCGCTTGAGTTTTTGCCTGATTTTTTTGTATCTCAGACTGAGCAACGGCTTGTTGAGCTTGCGCATTTGCTTGTGCTTGCGCTTCCATGTTCTGTTGCTGCAGTTTTTGCTCACGATCTTGCTTTTTCTTACGTTTAATTTTTAATAACTGATTTGCTAGCTTGACATTACGTACTTCCCTGATGTCAATCGCGTCGTCTAAGTCTATCAACTGCTGGGCTAAAGCCGTTTGAATATTATTTTCTAGCATCTGCTTTTCTTCTTCATCAGGTTCTAGCTCTAAAAATATACCGAAATCATATAAATGTAGCTCAGACATTTCTTTAAGCGTAGCTACATTATGAGCACCTATTGATTGAACAAAAGCGTCTGCTGTTGGCGAGTATTCTAAGATGTCAGATATCCTCAAAGACAACGCCTCACATATCTCTGATGTCAAGAACATTGAAGACAATAATATATGTCTAGTAGCCACATTAGAATTTGCTGCCGCTAACTTTTGAACGCCAACCAAAGACTTAGGATCTGGAGAGCTACCATCTCTAGCTTCATTCAAACCAGTTACATCACGTATCATCTGGAGATAATAGTTATAAGTGTTTGTTAGACTGCCAATTTTATTCTGCCCAGCGCCATTAGATATTTGCTGAATAGGTATCTTACCAGGATTAGGATCACCATCAACAGTTAGGCTACGCCCTATAACAGATCCAGTCTGAAAAAACATATTTAAAGCCTCTTGCGGATTGTAGTTAGTCCCATTGCCTAAATCTACTTCAGCAAGCCCATCAGCATCAAGGTAAACCCCATCAGGTACCATGCGTGATAAAACTTGCTGTAACTTTAAATGCGTTAACTGAATCATATCAGCAAACCCAGTAATCCTACTAACTATAGATTCAATTCTACCTTGATACATTCTTGGTGCGACTAAAGAGTAGTTCATTTTAACTTTGTTAAAGTCGCTTTCACTACGCATCATGTTTTCGGCCTTATTCCATTTTATAAGTTTGTCAGTACCTAAAATCATAGCGCCTTCAAAAATGCACTCTACGGATCTTTGTAGTCTTTCGTACCCACCTTCTTTATTTTCAGGTGGATTAAAGGTGTCTGGTTTTTCAATAGCCTTATAACCACCTGATCCTGTTTCTTTAATTTTATATACGTCGTTCATATGGGTTCTATAGTTAAAGTATAAAACTTGAACTTTGTTTTTATCCATATCCTGAACGTGTCTACCTGATCGCGTTCTCTTGCTACTGCTTGAGTGTATCTCTTTTAAATCCGACTCTGTTAAATTGTCAAATTCTCTAGCTAGCTCATTAATAGGAACAGTTTTGACTTCTCCTATGTAATATATGTCATCAAAGTATGGAGAATCAGTGTGCGAGTAAACTATATTAGCTGGATCTACGTATTCAATAGTAACGCCATCACTCCAGTTGAAATTAGTCTTAACACAACCTATACCTAAAACCGTAAGATCATATAATGCTCTTTGTCTTATTAAGTCATACTTGTTACCGTCAAGTAAAACGTTTATAGCTTGCTCTTCAGCGATTTCCACAGACTGCTTGTAATTAAGTTGCATGTGGATATCTAACTCTTCTTTAGTTTCTGGTCTTTCCGCCTCCTCGTTCTCGTATAAATCTACATTAAGATTTGCTTTAGCCTGATCGTTGTATATTTTTGTCTCTATGTCTTTAACCATAGATTGCATATAGTCGGTTCTTTTACTTACGCCGTATTGATCTTGAGAATAAGCCCTAACGTTAAACATCCTTTCAGCCATACCATTGACCACTATGTCTACAAACTTAGGGATAATAGGTACAGGTTTCCAGTCTAAATTAAGATATGATAAATCACCGTTTATAGACAGCTCGTCTTTATACTTTTGGATAGGTTGCTCTCCCCTAGCGTATAACCTAAGATTATTGTATTTTTGTTGAGTGTCACTATATCTATTGCTATAAGAATCTTTAAACCACTCTTGCTCAATAGCCCTAGCTACTTTGAGGCCATATTCGGCACTCATTTTCTCTAGGTCAGGAACCGCTTGAGAAGGAAAATTTACATATACTGACTCAGCCATGTTATTTTATTATCTGGGAGTTAAACCCTTTATTATCGTATTTCACTATATTTAATCCTAGTGGTTGCTTTTCAACCTTAGCATTTGGCGCATATAAGTGCCTGTTGCAAGCCATAATAGCTAAACCAGAACTTATAGAAGCGTCATGCTTTGTTCTTTTATTTATATCAAACTTAGCCCAGTCGTTTAACAACTCGTTAAAATAAACAGTACCGTAGTTGCCTTCACCTAAATGCCCTACGTGACCCTGTATGTACATTTCTATAGCGGAGGCGTGAGCTTGTTTAATGTCTTCACTTGAGTTTGGTATGCCACCTACTTCTCTTTCGGCGACTGATAGTTTCTTCCAAGTTCTATCTGGTCTGTTCATACTGTAACCTCTATAGCCTCTTCGGCGCAAATAGTACAGTAATCTTGGTTTATTGTTCTCTGCTAATAAAGGCATACCGTAGAACACTAATGCCATCAAAACATCTTCAAAGAATATTTCTGCGGTTTGTGGTCTTGCTATATACTCTAAAAAAAACGTACTCGAAGGTGCGTCTTCCATAGAAAATTTAGTTAATCCATGAAGTGATCCTTTTGACCCTTTGCCATCAACAGTACCGCTAATATCATAACTATCACAGCCAAACGCGCCAACATGATCATTCCCTGGGAACTTAATACCATTTTTTATTATTTGTTTATTTTGTAAGTGAGATGGGGGAACCCAACTAACTTTAAATCTTCCACCTGGATCTGGGTGGAAAACCACCTGTGAATCCTTAATACCGTTTACCCAGCTAAAACTTCCAGTTGTAGTATGAGCAGCGTGTCTACTACCTTCGTTGTAATCTATCTGCTCATATATCTTCATTAAATTAAAGATACTGTTTTTACTTTCATCTCTGAAAGCATGCTCTGTAGTTCTAGGAAACTGTCTGTAGAACTCGTTTAAAGCATCTTGATCATCTTTTAATCCTTCAGCTTCATTCTCCCAACTGTCTACAACTCCAATATCTATTAATTCACCGTCTGGTCCCAGTCGTTCTCCATCACGTGGATTATCAAAGACTGGAAATCCGAATCCATCAATAAATCCTTCATAGTTCCATTCCATTGGGATAAAGAGAGAATAAAGCCCAGACTTTGTTTGTCCATTACGGTTTCGCTTAGAAACATCTGAGTCATTGTATAATTTTTTAAAGTTACTACCTCCTTTATCTAACGCGTTTGAAGTAGATCCCATAAGGCATTTCCCTACGATTCTACTTCCAAGTCTCAAGCAAGTCTTTGTTACTCGCCAGTTATTTAATATATTATCAGGTCTCTCCCACTTACCGCTCTCATCATGTACCAGCAGACTTAGCTTTTCACCGTCATAGCTGTTATCACCTGTGTTCTTCCAGTCTATTGTTGTGTCAAGACCAGCAAGCTCCTCTAGCTTCTCATTGCTCTGGATTTTCTTACGAGTAAACTTAGTAGAAGGAACTCGATATGCTAACTCAGATTTTGGACGATCCATACCATCCTGTATAGGTTTAAAGAAAAAAGGGTAATTAATTGATATAGGTACCACTTTATCCGTAAACATTTTCTTCGCATCGGCACCAGACTTAGATAATATCCCATATCTACTATCACTCGATATAGTGGCTAAGTTAACTGTTTCTGCAGAGGACATAAAAGAAAAACCTGAACGACGGTTCTTAAGGTAGCACATTCCATAGCATCTCTTATCTGCCTTG